>JGI26470J50227_1000011_pt1 | contig 122876 bp, 107 predicted proteins | sample FreactTroBogLake_FD_50227 | JGI IMG/M metagenome (IMG submission 50227)
GAGATGAAGTCCCCTTGGTCAATTTGGAACGAGACGCCCTTGACCGCCTCCACGGTGGTTTTGCCGAGGGCATAGAACTTCTTGGCCGCTTGAACTTCAACAATGCTCAAAGTCTCTCTCCTTGGGAGGGAACAGTGGATAAGCTTCTATCCAATATAACACCTGAGCCTGGAGAAAGGCACAACGAAGAAAAAATGACAAAAACTTCATCAAGTCGAAATGACCCTGTTTTTTCCGCCAACGATACAGGGTGTGTCGAATTGACCCTGCGGTCCTTCGAGACGACAGAGAGCAGGCTAGAACGACCCAGACAAGCCCCGGGTCGACGGGGGCCAGGCCGCCGCGATTGTGATTTCGGGGGTTTCCCTGGCCAGGGAGGATTTGTATATTATCCAACGGTTTAGCGATACCCCAGGGAGGATTGAGAGTGTCGGATCAGGAAACGGAAAACGAACCCGTCGTGGAAGCAGCCGAGGCGGCTCCCGGCCCCGCGGATTTGTCTGCCGAGCTCGAGGCTCTGAAGGCCGAGTTGACGGCGGTGAAGGCAGAGCGAGACGACCTCAAGGACCAACTTCTGCGGAAGGCCGCCGACTTCGACAACTACCGGAAGCGGATGTTGAAGGAGAAAGACGAAGCCCGGCAGTTTGCGAACTCAGGGCTCCTGGAAGACCTGTGCCAGGTCCTGGATGACTTTGAACGGGCCATCCGGTCGAGCGAAGGAACCCGGGACTACGATTCCTTCCACAGCGGCATCGTCATGATCGAAGGCCAGTTCGCCTCGATGCTCGAGCGAAAGTACCACCTGAAGCGCCTGGAGTCCCTGGGTAAACCCTTCAGTCCCGATCATCACGAAGCCATCGCCATGGAGCCCTCGGACGAGGGCAAGGAATCGGTGGTCGTTGAAGAGTATCAAAAGGGCTATCAGCTCCATGACCGTGTCCTGCGGACGGCCAAGGTCAAGGTGGGGCCCCTCAAGCAAGAAGAAACCAAGGAAGGAGAATAACTATGGGCAGAATTATCGGCATCGACCTGGGCACCACCAACTCATGTGTGTCTGTGATGGAAGCGGGAGCCCCCGTGGTCATCGCCAACTCGGAAGGAACCCGGACCACGCCGTCCATCGTCGGGTTCACCAACAAGGACGACCGCTTGGTGGGGCAACCCGCCAAGAATCAAATGATCACCAACGCCCAGAATACCGTGTACTCGATCAAGCGGTTCATGGGACGCCATTTCAATGAAGTCGGCGACGAAATGAAGCTCGTTCCGTACAAGGTGGTCGACGGCCCCAACGGGGACGTTCGGGTCGATATCAGCGGCAAGTTGCTATCGCCCCCGGAAATCTCGGCCGCCATCCTCCAGAAGATGAAGAAGACCGCCGAGGACTACCTGGGCGAGTCGGTCACCGAAGCCGTGATCACCGTCCCCGCCTACTTCAACGACGCCCAACGCCAGGCCACCAAGGACGCCGGTCGGATCGCCGGGCTGGAAGTGAAGCGCATCGTGAACGAGCCCACCGCCGCGGCCCTGGCCTACGGCTTCGGGAAGGCCCACAAGGACCAGAAGATCGCCGTGTACGACCTCGGGGGCGGTACGTTCGATATTTCGATCCTCGAACTCGGGGACGGCGTGTTCGAAGTCAAGTCGACCAACGGCGATACCCACCTGGGCGGGGACAACTTCGACCAGCGGATCACCGACTGGTTGATCACCCAGTTCAAGAAGGACGTGGGGATCGACCTGGGGGCCGACAAGATGGCCCTCCAACGCCTCCGGGAAGCGGCCGAAAAGGCCAAGAAGGAACTGTCGACCCTGGCCCAGACCGACATCAACCTGCCGTTCATCACGGCGGACGCCAGCGGCCCGAAGCACCTGCAATACGCCCTCAGCCGGTCGCAGTTCGAGCAGATGTGCGACGATTTGATCCAACGGACCCGGATTCCCTGCGAGAAGGCCCTGGCCGACGCGGGCTTGAAGCCCGAAGACCTCGACGAAGTCATCTTGGTCGGCGGGTCCACCCGGATCCCGGCCGTCCAAGAGATCTGCAAGCAGATCTTCCGGAAGGAGCCCAACAAGGGCGTGAACCCCGATGAAGTGGTCGCCGTGGGTGCGGCCATCCAGGGCGGTATCCTCGGTGGCGACGTCAAGGACGTTCTGCTCCTCGACGTGACGCCCCTGTCCCTGGGCATCGAAACCCTGGGCGGTGTGTCGACCAAACTGATCGAGCGCAACACCACCATCCCCACCCGGAAGAGTCAGGTGTTCAGCACCGCCGCCGACAACCAGAACGCGGTGTCCATCCACGTGCTCCAGGGGGAACGGGAGATGGCCAGCCAGAACCGCACCCTGGGTCGGTTCGATTTGAGCGACATCCCCCCGGCTCCCCGGGGCGTTCCCCAGATCGAAGTGACCTTCGACATCGACGCCAACGGCATCGTCCACGTCTCGGCCAAGGACCTGGGCACCGGCAAGGAACAGAAGATCCGCATCGAGTCGAGCTCGGGCCTCAACGAAGAAGAGATCAAGAAGATGGTCCGGGACGCCGAGGCCCACGCCGCCGAGGACAAGGCCTTCAAGGAAAAGATTGAAGTCAAGAACCAAGCCGATAGCCTGATTTTCAGCCTCGAGAAGCTGATCAAGGACAGCGGTGATAAGGTGAACAAGGCCGAGAAGGAAAAAGTCGAGGCCGCCATCGCCGACCTCAAGAAGGTCCTCGACAACGGCGACGTGGAGACCATCAAGGCCAAGACCGAGGCTTTGAACCAGGCGAGCCACAAGCTGTCCGAGGAACTCTACAAGGCCCAGGCCGCCGGCGCCCAGGCGGGACCCCAGCCGGGGGCCGGTCCCCAGGCCGACGCATCCGGGGGGCCCAGCATGAAGAATGCCGAGGATGCCGACTACACCGTGGTCGACGACGAAGAAAAGAAGAAGTAATTTGTCTGGAACGCTTCGGCGGCGGGCTGGGCCCGTCCGCCGTGGCTCCGACCCAACGGCTTCGTAACAGGGCCGGCGCAAAGTCGATGAGTGCAACTGTACAAGGCTTTTGAGCGGAACGAGGAAGCCTTCGGTCCAGGGGGTGGGGNGGCGGCTGGAGCGTATCGGAGAGATACGGGGCCGGGCCACCGATCTCTGGGGGATCCGAAGGCTCCGCTGTGGCTCAAAAGCCTTTTTCCAAGAGGTAACCCGTGGCGAAGAGAGACTATTACGAGGTGCTGGGCATTGAGAAAGGGGCCTCGGCGGACGAGATCAAGAAGGCGTATCGCAAGCTCGCCATCCAATTCCNCCCCGACAAGAACCCCGGGGACCACACCGCCGAAGAGCGCTTCAAGGAAGCGACCGAGGCCTACGAAGTCCTGAGCGATGCCGAAAAGCGCGGTCGCTACGACCAGTTTGGCTTCGCCGGCATCGATCCCCAGGCCGGGGGTGGGTTCGGTGGTGCCGCCGCCCGGGATTTCGAAGACCTGTTCGGCGGGGGTGCGTTCGGGGACATCTTCGGGTCGTTCTTCGGGGGCGGCGGTCGCCGGGGNGATTCCACTCCCCGGGGGAGTGACCTTCGGTACGACCTCGAGGTGGCCTTCCAGGACGCCGTCTTCGGGACCAAGATCGAACTGAGCTATTCCCATTCGGCCGCCTGCTCGGTGTGCGAGGGGTCGGGGGCCGAGGCCGGGTCGAAGCGCAAGGTGTGCCCGACCTGCCAGGGGGCCGGCCAGGTGCGTCGGTCCAGCGGGTTCTTCAGCATTGCCCAGACCTGTCCCTCGTGCGCCGGAGAAGGCCACATCATCGAACGGCCCTGCAAGGCGTGCCGGGGCTCGGGGACCGAACGCAAGAGCCAGAAGGTCAAGGTCACCATCCCGGCGGGCATCGAGAACGGCAAGCGGATCCGCCTCGAAGGCCAGGGGGATGCCGCCCCCCGGGGCGGGGNCAGCGGNGACCTCTACGTCTACATTCATGTGAAAGACCACGATTCCTTCGAGAGGAATGGCAACGATCTGTACTGCCTGGTGCCCCTGAGCATGACCCAGGCGGCCCTGGGGGCCGAGATCAGCGTGAGCNCCCTCGACGGCAAGACGATTCGGCTGAAGATCCCCGCCGGGACCCAGACCGGTAAGCTGTTCCGGATCAAGGACGCGGGGGTCCCTGTCCTCCAGGCCCCCACCCGGCGGGGCGACCTGTTCATCAAGGTCCACGTGGAGGTTCCCACGAACCTCAACGCCCGGGCCAAAGAATTGCTGACGCAACTAGCGCAGATTGTGGGCGAGAACGACGCTCCTCGTCCTGTAAAATTGTCGAGTATCGAGTGAACGCCATGAAGTTAGTGTTTGTTTCCGATGTCCACGGGCGGTTGCCCGCGTTGCAAGAAGCTTTGGCCGCCGTGGACCGGGAAGGCGCCGACTGGCTCGTCCTCCCCGGGGATTTGCTGTACCACGGGCCCCGGAACGGCTTGTTCGAGGGCTACGACCCCGCCGGGTGCGTTCCCCTCCTCAACGCCTGGGCCGACCGGATCATCGCCGTCCGGGGCAACTGCGACAGCGAGGTCGACCAGATGCTGCTCACGTTCCCCATGCTGGCCGACTCGGCCCACCTGGTGGTGGACCGCCAGAGGTTCTTCGTGACCCACGGCCACGTCCAGTTCGGTGAGGCCCTGCCCGCCCTTTCGGCCGGGACGGTGGTGGTCAGCGGTCACACCCATCTGCCGGGGATTCACCAAGACCGGGGCCTCACGTTCTTCAACCCCGGGTCCATCTCCCTGCCCAAGGGCGGCCACCCGGCCACCTACGGTACCTGGACCCCCGAGGCCGGACCCGTCCTCAAGACCCTCGACGGCCGGGAGTACCGTCCCTAGGGTGGTCCCGAACTCTTGATCCTGGGGCCCCTCGTGGGTATCTTAATTCGAGCATGGCTGAACTATTAAAGACCCTGATCGTCGGCAACGGGGCGGCCGCCATCGAAGCGGCCCTCACCCTCCGGAAGCACGACCCCGACACCTCCATCACCCTGGTTACCGAATCCCGTTGGTTGCATTACTACCGACCGAAGTTGGTCCACTTCCTGGCCGAAGAACAGGCTCCCGAAGACCTCGTGGTCTACGACGAGGCCTTTTACCAAAAGAAGAAGCTGTACAACGTCTTGGGCCGGAAGGTGGCTTCGGTGGATACGTCGGCCCGAACGGTCACCGATGAGTACGGTGGGGTCTACGGGTACGACCGCCTGTTGCTGGCCACGGGGTCCCGGCCCTTTGTGCCGCCCATCGAGGGGATCCAAAAAGACGGGGTGTTCACGCTCCGCTCGATCACCGACGCCCAACGGATCCGTCGGTACAGCGAACACGTCGACCAGACCGTGGTGATCGGCGGGGGGTTGCTCGGGTTGGAAAACGCCTTTAGCCTGCTGCAACTGGGCAAGAAGGTCACCGTCATCGAGTTCGCTCCGTGGTTGCTTCCCCGGCAGCTCGACGAGGCCGGCGGGACGCACCTGCAATCGCTCCTCGAGGCCAAGGGTCTGACGTTTCTGCTCAACGCCCAGGTCGAAAAGATCGTCGGAGGAGCCCACGTCGAAGGGGTGCAGGTCAAGGACGGCCGGTTTGTCCCCTGCGGTGCGGTCCTGGTGTCGGCCGGGGTCCGGGGGGACATGGACTATTTGAAGGGCACCCCGGTGGCGGTGAACCGGGGCGTGGTGGTGGACGATCGGATGCGCACCAACGTCGACGGAGTCTGGGCCGCCGGGGACGTGGCCGAACACCGGGGGATCACGTACGGACTGTGGACCGTGGCCCGGGAACAGGGCCAGGTGGCCGGGGCCGACATGGCCGGCCAGCCCACCTCGTACACGGGGAGTCTGCCGTCGAGTCTGCTGAAGATCACCGGGATCAACGTGTTTTCCATGGGCGATGTCCGGGCCGCGGGCCAGGCCTGGGAAGCCCAGGACGAGACGTCGTACAAGAAGCTCGTGGTCGACGCCGACGCCAAGCCCTTGGCGGCCATGGTGGTCGGGGACAGAGCCGCCATCGGGACCGCCCAGAAGATCATGGGGGGCAAGTCCTCCCCGGAAGATTTCAAGAAACACCTTTGACCGCCCGAAGGGGGTCGAGTAAGATGGGCCATGCCTTCCCCTCTACCGTCCCCCTGGCCTTCGTTGGTCGAACTCTTTGCCGCCTCGGCCGCCCAGCACCCGGATCGGCCCTGTTTCACCATCTACGACGAAGGCCGCCGGAGCCTCACCTACGCCGAAGCCCGGGCCAGGGTCGTCGGGATCGGGGCGGCCCTGGCGGCGTCCGGGGTGACTCCCGGCCAAACGATCGCCCTCACCGGGGCCAATAGCCCGGAATGGGCCCTGGCCTGGCTGGGGATCTTGGCCGCGGGGGCCGTGGTCGTTCCCCTGGACCACCAACTGAAACCCGAAGAGACCCTCCGGTTGGCCCAGGCCGGGGACTGTGTGGCCTTCTTCGCCGACGGGGCGAAGTTCGAATTCCTGCGCCGAGAACTCCCGGCGTCGGTCCTCGGCTGGGGTCTCGACCCCGACCAAGCCCCGTCGGTGGCCACGCTCCCCGGGTCCCCGGCGCCCCTGGGCCCCTTCCCGGCGTCCACCGCCTTGGCGGCCATCCTGTTCACCAGTGGCACCACCGGCCAGCCCAAGGGAGNGATGCTGTCCCATGCCAACCTGACCAGCGACTGCTTCCTGGCCCAGCAGTACATGACCATCTACCCCACCGATGTTTTCTACGCCCTCCTCCCCCTACACCACAGTTACACCATGCTCGCGGTGTTCGTCGAAACGCTGTCGGTGGGGGCGGAACTGGTTTTCGCCCGGAAGCTGGCGGTGACCCAGGTGCTCCGGGACCTCAAGCAGGCCCGGGTCACCATGTTCCTCGGGGTGCCCCTGCTGTTCAATAAGCTCTTGGCGGGCATCCTCGAAGGCGTCAAAAAGAAGGGGCCCTTGGTGTGGCTCCTGGTCCGGGCCCTGATGGGCGTGTCCGGGGTCATCAAGAAGACCACCGGGGTCAACCACGGCAAAACGCTGTTCCGCAGCCTCCTGGACCAGGCGAGCCTCTCCACCTTGCGGATCTGCATTTCCGGGGGTGGGCCCCTGGCCCCGTCGGTGTTCCGCCAATACAACCAGTTGGGCCTCGACTTCGTCCAAGGCTACGGGCTCACCGAGACCAGCCCCATCCTGGCCCTCAACCCCGTGGACGCCTACAAGGAAACGTCGGTGGGGAAGGTGTTGCCCCAGGTCGAATTGCGGATCCTCGACCCCGACGAGACGGGGCAGGGGGAGATCGCCGTCCGGGGCCCCATGGTGATGCAGGGCTACTACCGCCACCCCGAAGCCACCGCTGCGGTGTTGGATTCCTCGGGGTGGTTGCGGACCGGGGATGTGGGCCGCCTCGACCCCGACCGGTACCTCACCATCACCGGGCGGTGCAAGTCGCTGATCGTCACCGAAGGCGGCAAGAACGTCTACCCCGAAGAGATCGAGTTCGCCTTCCAACTCCACGAGGAGGTCGAACAGGTCCTGGTCCGGGGCTTCATCCTCGACCCCGACCTCAGGACCGAGGGCATCGAGGCGTTGCTGTACCCGTCCACCGAGTACCAAGCCAAGCCCCCGGCCCTGGTGCGCCAGAGGTTCCAGAAGATCATCGATCAGGTGAACGCCGGGCTACTCCCGTACCAGAGGATCACGCGGTTCGAGGTGCTGACCGAGCCCCTGGAAATGACCACCACCCGGAAGATCCGCCGGCTTTGACCGGTGACCCAGGGACCCTCGGCGGCCCAACGGCTCCTCGCGGTACCGGGGGCTGAGGGTCCCCCGGGGGGCCCCGATCACCCACCCGGGACCGGCCAGGTCCAGGGACTGCCCCTCGGTCACCAGGTAGTCTACGGGGTCCCCGGTTCGGGTGGCCCACAGGGCTCCCCGGTCCACGGTAATTCCCACGTTCTTGACTTTGACGGGTTCCATGGCTTCCCTCCTGGGTCGATGAGCCAGACGTTGTACGGCGACATCGCCGACAAGATCCTTCAGGCCATCGAGGCCGGAAGCTTTCAAGCCGGGGACCGCATCCCGTCGATCCGGGTCCAGAGCCGCCACTTTGGGGTGAGCCTCAACACCGTCAAAGAGGCCTACGCCCTCCTGGAGGCCCAGAAGTACATCGAGGGCCGGCCCCAGTCGGGGTTCTACGTTCGGCGTCGGGTGTTGCCCCTGACCCGGGCCTCCGAGGGCACCGAGGGCCTGGACCCCCGGACGGTGAACATCTGTCGCATCATGGGGCCCCTCCAGGACAAGCGGGAAGATCCGGGCCTCCGGTTGGCGATGGCCAACCTCGACCCCGACCTGGTGCCCGACCAGAAGCTCAACGCCCACCTGGTGACCCAAGCCCGGCTCTGGGGCACCAAGGGTCTCGAATACTGCTTTCTTCCGGGGGACGAGGGGCTGCGGGAGGAAATCGCCCGGATCGGCACCAGCTACGAGGTCTTTGCGTCCCCCGACGACATCGTGATCACCAACGGGGCCACCGAGGCCTTCCACCTCGCCCTCCGGGCCATCTGCCGACCCGGGGATACCATCGCGGTCGAAAGCCCCGCCTACGGCAGTTTCCCCCGGTTGGCCGAAGAGATGGACCTTCGGGTGGTCGAGCTTCCCTCCCACCCCCAGTCGGGGATCGACCTCGAAGTGCTGAAGTTTGCCCTCGACCACCATCCCATCCGAGCCCTGCTGTTGGTGGCCAACTTCAACAACCCCCAGGGGTCCATGATTCCAGACGATCGCAAGGAGGCGCTGGTGGCTCTGTTGGCGTCCCGGGGGGNGCCCCTGGTCGAAGACGACGTCTACGGCGACCTGGGCTTCGGGGCGGTGAGGCCCCGGGCGTGCAAGACCTACGACCGCACGGGGAACGTGCTGTACTGCAGTTCGTTCTCGAAGACCCTCACCCCGGGGTGGCGGGTGGGGTGGGTTATCCCGGGTCGGTTCAAAGAAAAAGTGATTGGCATCAAGTCGCTGTGGAACCTGACCACCACGTCGGTGACGCAAAAGGCCATGGCTGCCTACCTGCGGGAGGAGTCCTACGAGAAGCACCTGCGTCTCAGGGTCCGCCTGGCGGCGAACATGGGCAGTCTCGTCGAGACCGTGGTCCGGCTAGGAGCCCTGGCCGGGGAGTTGTGACCCCCCAGCCAGGGCTTAGGCAACGAGCCTCGGCTAGGCCCGGGGAAGGCTCCGCCGGTACAGCCCGGCCAGGTCGGCTTCGGTGGGGGGCACCAGGGTGTTGGCCATGTTCCGGGCCTGGATCGCAATCCCCGAAAACCGAAGGATCTCGTCCTCGGACAAGGCTTCCTTGGCCCCGAGCAAGGTATCGAGGAGGGCTCGGAAGCCCTCAACCCCCCGAACCTCGAGGGCAGCCAAGACCCGGTCCACCGCCGCCCCGTGGCGGGGTTGCAAGTAGGCGAGGTACTCGGCCATGGTCAGGGCGTTGGCCCGGCCGTGGTCGATGTCTTTGAAGTAGGTGAGCGAGTACCCCAGGGCGTGGACCGCCGTGGTCCCCGTGTGGGCAATGACCATCCCGGCCGTCGTCGACGCCAGAAGCAAAACCTCCCGCCAGGCGGGGGACGGTAAGCCCGGGNCGGCGGCCAAGGCCTTCAGGGCGGGGCCCAACAGGGCCAACCCCTGGAGGGCGAGGGCCTGGGACAGGGCCGTGGCCCGGACGGCCAGGTACCCTTCGGTCAGGTGGCTGAGGCAGTCGAGGGCCGTGTTGACGGTGACGTGCCTCGGCAACCCGTAGGTGTACCGGGCGTCCAGAAAGGCCACTTTGGGAAACAAACTCTCGTGGCTGATGTTGCTCTTGGACTGCACCTTGTCGTTGGTGAGGATGGAGTACTGGGTGACCTCNCTCCCGGTGCCCGCCGTGGTGGGCACCGCCGCGATGGGCACCGGGGCCCGGGGGAACGGCGGTTGCAGCAGGGCGTCGTCGGTGAGGTCGTTGGTGATCAACACCGCGATGGCCTTGGCGGCATCCAACGGGGACCCGCCCCCGATGCCCACGACGAAGTCGACGCCCTGGGCCTTGGCCAGGGCGGCCGCCTCCCGAACCTCGGTGAACCCAGGGTTCGGGGGGATCTTGTCGTAGACCACGAAGGGGATGCCCTGGGACGTCAACGCCGCCTCGACGTCGGGACCGGCCCCGGTGGACCGGGCCGAAGCCCGGCCGGTGACGATCAGGGCCTTGGTCCCCAGGGACCGGAAGGCCTCGGCGTGGACCTTCAGGCTCTCGGCCCCCGAGAAGACCCGGGTGGGGAGGAAGAAGACCTGGCTCATTGGGCCTCCGCGTACCGGTCGGCGACGGCGAGGGCCTTGTCGAACACGGCGAAGGCTTCGTCGAGCTGGGCGTCGGTGATGATCAGCGGGGGAACGACGAAGATGAAGTTCCACCGTTGGTACACGTACAGACCGCCTTCGGTCCAGACCTTGCCCATCTCAGCGTTCACTTCCGACGAGGTGTTGAACTCGACCAGGGGCTTCCGGGTCTTGCGGCTCTTGACCAATTCGATGGCCCCGAACAGACCAATGTTCCGGACGTCACCGATGCTGGGGTGCTTGGCCTTGAGGGCGGCCAGCAAGGTGGTCAGGTGTTGGCCCCGGGCGGCGGCGTTCTCGATGATCTTCTCGTCCCGGTAGGCTTGGATGGTGGCCACCGCTGCGGCGCAGGCCAGGGGGNGCCCCGAGTACGTCAGACCGCAGTAGAGCATCTTGTCTTCGATGTACGAGCCGATCTTATCGCTGACCCCGACGGCGCCCAGGGGAACGTACCCCGAGTTGATCCCCTTGGCCATGGTCAGGATGTCGGGTTCCACGCCGAAATTGTCCACGGCGAACCATTTGCCGGTTCGGCCGAACCCCGCCATCACTTCGTCGCAAATCATGAGGATGCCGTACTTGTCGCACAGGGCGCGCAGGCCCCGGAAGTACCGCACCGAAGGGATCAGGATGCCGTTGGACCCGATGACGGTTTCGAGGATCATGGCGGCGATGGTCGTCGGACCTTCGAGTTGGATGATCTCTTCGGTGGCCGCCAGGACTTCGTCGGCGTAGCTGTCGTCCTGGGGGTCCCGGCCCGCCCGGTAGGGGTAGAAGTCGGGGATCCGGACGACCCCAGGGATGCCGGGTTCCACGGGCCAGCGCCGGGGGTCACCGGTCAGGGTGATGGCCCCGTAGGTGGCTCCGTGGTAGCTGCGGTACCGGGCCAGGATCTTGTGGCGGCCGGTGACGGTCCGGGCGATTTTGACGGCGTTCTCGTTGGCGTCGGCTCCTCCGTTCGTGAAGAAGAACCGGTTGATCGACGGCGGACACACTTCGGAGAGCAACTTGCCGAGGTCGCTCCGGGGCTTCGACGCGATCCCGGGGGCGACGAAACAGAGTTCGGCGGCCTGGTTGCGGATGGCCTCAATGACTTTGGGGTGCTGATGGCCGATGTTGGCGTTGACGAGCTGGCTGGCGACGTCGAGGAACTTCTTTCCCTGCTCGTTCCAGAAGTACNCCCCTTCGGCCCGGTCGACGACCATGGGGTTCAGTTTGGTTTGCACGCTCCAGGAATGGAGGATGTGCTTGCGGTCGTTGGTGAAGGTATCACTCACAGAAATCTCCTTGGACAAAGAACCATTATGTAATTTCCCCGGGAAATGGCAACTGACTTTACGCCTATTTTGCAATCGACCTTCCAAGATGTAGCCAGTTGACAGACCTCCCACGACTTTGCCATGCTCGGGGGGACGAACGTAGAAGGAGTTTCTCGATGATTCCCTTGAATCCCCAGCGGGCCCTCGACGAGATGAAGGCTCTCCGGGCTTTGACCAGCGATGAGAACGGCAACCAGAGGGTGGTCTTCACCCCGGTGTGGAAGAAGGCCGTGGACTTTTTTACCGCCAAGGTGGACGAACTGGGCCTGAAATGGCGCACCGACGTGGCCGGAAACCTGTGGGCGACCCTCGAAGGGGAGCGCCCCGAGACCGTGGTCATCGGTGGTCACCTCGACTCCGTGCCCAACGGGGGTTGGCTCGACGGCTGCTGGAACGTGATCGCAGGGTTGGAAGTCATCCGGGCCTACAAGCTTTCGGGGAAGAAGCCGCCCGTGACCCTCAAGGTGGTCAGCTGGTGTGACGAGGAAGGCGCCCGGTTCGGCCGCAGTCTGTTCGGTTCGTCGGCCTTCTCGGGGTACCTCGACATCGAAAACGTGAAGGGCCTCAAGGACAAGGATGGAATCACCGTCGAAGAGGCGGCCCGGGCGTACGGCATCGACGTGAACCAGGCCCCGGGGGCCACGGCCGAACGCAAAGACGTGGCCGCCTATCTGGAACTGCACATCGAGCAGGGGCCCGTCCTCGAAGGCCTCGGTCTGCCCCTGGGGGCTGTCCTGGGAACGGTGGGCGTCGAGCGCCACTTCATCACCTTCCATGGCCAAGCCGCCCACTCGGGGTCGACCCCCATGAACGTCCGGAAGGACGCCTTCTTGGCTGCGGCCAAGATGGCCCAAGAGATCTACACCATCGCCGACCGCCACCACGGGGTCTGCACCATCGGGAGCGTGACCACCAAACCGGGGATTGTCACCTCGGTGGTCGAGGACTGCACCATCNCCCTCGACCAACGGCACCTCGACGCCGGAGAACTGGCCGCCATGTGGGCCGAAGCCCAGGCCGCGGCCCAGAAGTTTGCCGCCGAGGGCCAGGTCACCGTGGCCTTTGGGGACCTGTGGAAGATCTATCCCATCCCCTTCCACCCCGAACTGACCGAGTTCTGTGACCAGGCCATCGTCGAGACCGTGGGCAAGAGCCATAAGCTCCCGTCGGGTCCCTTGCACGACGCGGCCGAAGTCTGCCGGGCCGGGATTCCCACCCAGATGCTCTTCGTCCAGAGCCTCCGGGGGATCAGTCATAACAAAATCGAGGACACCAAGGACGATCATCTGTTGGCCAGCGTCACCGCCCTGGGGAAACTCACCGACAAGACGATTGCCTGGGTCGTGAAGAACCTCGGGTGACCAACTTCCTAGTGATCCTGGTCGGGCTGGTGGGGGGCTATGCCCTCCGCAAGTCGGGCCGGGTGGCCGCTTCGGCGGCCGGGGGCATCAACGCCTGGATCCTGAACATCGCCATGCCGGCGGTGATCCTGAAGTACGTGCCCCAGATCCACTGGGCCCCCGAAGTGGTGTTCCCCTTGGCCGCCCCGGTCATCGTGATCCTAGGGGCCTGGGTTTGGGGGAGGGGAAGCGCCCGCTGGCTGGGTTGGCCCCGGGGGGAGAGGACGGCGGTGTTCCTGACCTCGGGGCTCGCCAACACCTCGTTCGTCGGGTTCCCCCTTATCCTCGCCTTTTACGGTCCGGGCGCTCTGTCCGTGGGGGTTCTCTGCGATCAGGTCTCCTTTGTGCTGCTCGCCACCGTGGGGATAGGGACAGCCGCGGCGGCGTCGGCCGCGGCCACCGGGGGGGGCTGGTCGGTGGTTGCCACCGTGGTCCGTCGGTTGGTGACCTTTCCCCCGCTCCTGACCTTTCCCGTGGCGTTGATTCTTCCCCTGTTCGTGAACCTGTCGGGGGCGGAGCCGCTGTTTGACGCCCTGGGGGCCACCCTTGCCCCCCTGGCCTTGTTCTCGGTGGGGCTGCAACTGAGTTTCACCCAGGCCCGTCGGGGCGGCAAAGCCTTGGCCGTGGGCCTGGTCTACAAGCTGGTGGTGGCCCCGGCCCTCGTTCTGGGGGCCGCCCTGGGGTTGGGGATCCACGGCCCCGCGGCTCAGATTTCGGTGTTCGAAGCGGCGATGGCTCCCATGATCACCTCGGCCGTGGTGGCCTCGGAGTACGGCACCGCTCCGTCCCTGGCCCAGGCCATGGTGGGGGTGGGGATTCCCGTTTCGTTGATCACCTCAGCGCTCTGGTGGTGGGGTCTTGGGGGTCTCGGGTAGGCCCGGTGCTCTGCGCTTCCTCAACACCACGGACACCGCGGCCACCCCGACCACAATGGCCGCCGCGATGACGAGGGTTTCGTACCCCGCCACCGCCGCCTCGGCCAGCTGCCGGCGGACCGCCAGGTCCATGGCGGTGAAGATGGCCTTCCCAGGGACCAGGGGGATGAGACCGGGGAGCAAGAACGCCACGGCGGGCCGGTGGCTCCACCGGGCCACGGCCTCGGACCAGAGGGTCACCCCGGCGGCGGCGCCCCCGTAGGCGATCCCGTCCCCGGCCCCGAGGGCGGCGAGGCCGAGGTAGGCTGCCCAGCCCAGGGTGCCTCCCACCGCCGACCCCAGGAGGGCCCAGCCCCGGCACTGGAACAAGAGTCCGAACCCCAGGGTGGCGGCAAACGTCCAAACGAGGACCATCAGAAGNCCCCCCAGGCCCGGGCCGACAGGGCTGCCGTGGCCCCCACGGCCACCGCGGCCCCGGTGAGCAGCACTTCGGCCATCCGGGCCTGACTCGACACCAGCTCGCCGGCCACCAAGTCCCGGAGGGCGTTCACCAGGGCCAGGCCGGGGACCAAGAGCATGAGGGCCCCGGTGGCGATGGGTTCGGCGGTGAGGGGGGGGAGCCACCGGGCCGCGACGAGGCTGGCGGCGACCACGAAGAAGGAGCCCAGGGTCGTGGTGAAGACAGGGGGCACGGGGGGGCGGTCCAGGGTCCAACGGACCGACGCCCACAGGGCCCCGACCCCAAAGGCCGCCAGGCCTTCGAGGAGCCCTCCCCCAAAGAACATCGTGAAGCTCCCGGCGGCCAGGCCCGAGGCCGGGACCGCGACCCACCGGGGGTAGCCCCGGGTTCCCGCGGCTTCCCGGAGGCGAAGCCAGGCCTCCCCGAGGGTCCAGCCCTGACGACTGGTCTCCCGAACCACGGTCTCGAGTTGGGTGAGGCGGTCCAGGTGGAGGGCCCGGCGCCCGATCCGGCGGACCACGGTGGAGGTGAAGCCCGCCCCGTCGGTGAGGGTGAGGATGACCCCGGTGGGCAGGGCGAAGCATTCGGTCTCCCGCATCCCCAGGGCCCTGGCCAACTCGGCCGCGGCGTCTTGGACCCGAGCGACCTCGGCGCCATTCTCAATCATCCACTCGGCGGCGTCGGCCACCACCCGGACGGGTCCATGGGTCAGCATCTCAGTTCTCCTTCTTGTACCTTCGGACGCCGGGGGGGCGCTGTCAACAGGGCCGAAACTCGCAAAACCCGTACCGAAATGTAGAATTGAGATACATTAATGACTGGAATGTGAAGAGATGTGCAAAGATCTCCCAAAATGGTTGATTCTTTTTCCGGGGAATTGTAGGTTGGCCCCAGATCGTTTCCCTGAGGTGGAACACATGGCTGATACTGCGGTCCGGGTCTTGCCCGGACAATTTCCGTTGCTGGAGGAGTTGCTCGAACCCCTCCGACCCTACGAGGCACAGGTCGAAGCGAACCGGTGCCTCTATTGCTTTGATGCTCCCTGCATCCAGGCGTGCCCGACCCACATCGACATCCCGGGTTTTATCCGCAAGATTGCCCAAGACCGGCCCCGGGATGCGGCTCGGACCATTCTTTCGTCCAATTTGTTGGGCGCCACGTGCTCCCGGGTCTGTCCCGTTCAGGAGCTGTGCGAAGGCGCGTGCGTCATGGGACCGTCGTTTAAACCCATCGCCATTGGTCGGTTGCAACGCTATGCGACCGATTCGGTGCTGAACGATCCTCGACCCTTGTTCACCCCGGCGGCCCCCACGGGGAAGCGGGTGGCGGTGATCGGATCGGGTCCTGCGGGCCTTTCCTGTGCCGGGGAACTGGTCCGAAAGGGCCACTCCGTGGAGGNGTTTGAAAAGCGCGAGTTGCCCGGTGGCCTTTCCACCTACGGCATCGTGACCCTCCGGGAGCCCCCGGAAGTGGCCCTGGCCGAGGTCGAGTTCCTGAAGAGGCTGGGCGTGGTGGTCCACACTGGCCGGGAACTGGGGACCAACCTGACCTGGGATGAACTCGACGACAAGTTTGACGTCGTGTTTGTGGCCGTGGGCCTCGGGCGGGTGCCTCTGTTGGGCATCCCCGGGGACGAGTTCGTGACCGACGGCCTGGAATTGGTCGAAGGGGCCAAACTCGACCCCGCCTCGTTGAAGGTGGGTGCCAAGGTGGTGGTCGTCGGGGCCGGGAACACGGCCATCGACTGTGCCACGGTGGCCAAGCGGATGGGGGCCGACGTCACGATTGTGTACCGGCGCACCGCCGCCGAGATGACCGCCTACCACCACGAGTACGAATTTGCCAAGACCGAAGGGATCAACTTCCGGTTCTTGACCCAGCCGGTGGCGGTGGTGACCAACGCCGGGAAGGTCCAGGGCCTTCGCTGCCAAGCCATGGAACTGGGGGCCCCCGACGCCTCGGGCCGACCTCAGCCCAAGGCCATCCCCGGCCAGGAGATCTTCGTCGAGGCCGACCAAGTCGTGTCGGCCATCGGGCAGGTGAAGCCCACGGGCAAGGCCGTCGAGGGCGTCGCCTTCGACAAGGGCTTCATCGCCGTCGACGACCAATTCCGGACCGCCCGACCCAAGGTGTTTGCCGGTGGCGACGCCGTCCGGTCCACCGGTGCGGCGAGCACCGTCATGGCCGTCCAGGACGGCAAGCTCGCCGCCCGGTCCATCCATGCGTTTTTGACCCAGGAGGCCCGCCGTGGCTGATCTGTCCATCAATTTTGCAGGAATCAAATCTCCCAACCCGTTCTGGCTGGCCTCGGCGCCGCCGACCAACAGCGGTGCCCAGATCCACCGAGCCTTCGAGGCCGGGTGGGGGGGGGCCGTGTGGAAGTCCATTGGTTCGCCGGTGCTCAACATCTCGAACCGGTACGGCTCGTTGAACCTGGGGGGCCAGAAGTTGTTGGCCATCAACAACATCGAACTCATCAGTGACCGACCCCAAGAAGTGAACCTTCGGGAAATCGCCGAAGTGAAGAAGGCGTGGCCTGACCGGGCGGTGATCGTGTCGGTCATGGTTGAATCGAACCGACAGGCGTGGCACGACATCGTTCGCAAGGTCGAAGACACCGGTGCCGACGGCTTCGAACTCAACTTTGGCTGTCCTCACGGGATGAGCGAACGGGGGATGGGAGCCGCCGTGGGCCAGGTGCCCGAGTACTGCGGCCAGATCGTCAGCTGGGTCAAAGAAGTGGCCAAACTCCCGGTCATCGTGAAGCTGACCCCGAACGTGGTCAGCGTGGTNCCCCCCGGGCTGGCGGCCCTGGAGGCCGGGGCCGACGCCCTGTCGCTGATCAACACGATCAACTCCGTGATTGGCCTCGACTTGAAGTCGTTGGAATTCAGCCCGAGCATCGGGGGCAAGGGGGGCCACGGCGGGNTCGCCGGTCCGGCGGCCAAGCCCATCGCCCTCCATCACCTGTCGACCTTGATGGCCGACCCCAAGGTCCGGTCCTACAACCGACCGGTGTCGGGTCAGGGGGGGATTTCGACGTGGCAAGACGCCGCCGAGTTCCTCCTGTTGGGGTCCGCGAGCCTGCAGGTGTGCACCGCGGCCATGCACCACGGCTACCGGATCATCGAAGACCTGTGCGAAGGTCTGTCGGGGTGGATGGACGACCATGGGTTCAAGACCATCCCCGAAGTCACCGGGAAGACCCTGCCGAAGTTCTCGGACTTCAAGGACTTTGACCTGTCGTTCCGGGCGGTCGCCCGGATCAACCCGTCGAAGTGCATCGGGTGCAACCTGTGCTACGTCGCGTGCAACGACACGGCCCACCAGTGCATCGACCTGTTGCGGCCGTCGACGGGCGCGAAAGTGGAGCCCAAGACCTGGAACGAGCGGACCAACGGAAAGGCCATCCTGGCCGACCGGCCCCGGCCCAAGGTGCGGGAGGACGACTGCGTGGGTTGCCGCCTGTGCTTCAACGTCTGCCCCGTGGACGACTGCATCACCATGGAGAGCGTTCCGTCCGGCCGCACCCCGGTGACCTGGGCCCAACTCATGGCCGCCAAACCCGAACTCGCAGAGTGGGACGCCATGGAATCGTACCGCAAAGAAGTGGGAATCGAGATCCACTGACGGATCGGCGACCCCGAGGCGAAGGAGTAGTGTATGTCACTGTTGATCAAGGGTGGTGAGATCGTCACCGCCGACAGTCGGTACTATGCCGACATTTATGTGGAGAACGAAACCATCACCCGGATCGGGGCCAACCTCGACGTCCCGGCGGGGACCGAGGTCGTGGATGCCACGGGCAAGCTCGTGTTTCCGGGGTTCATCGACCCCCACGTCCACATCCACCTGCCGTTCATGGCCACGTTCGCCAAGGATACCCATGAGACGGCGAGCACCGCGGCCCTGATCGGGGGAACCACGACCTACATCGAAATGGTGTGCCCCGACCGGACCCAGGACGCCCTCGAGGGGNATCACCTGTGGAAGAGCAAGGCCGAGGGCCACAGCGCCAGCGACTTCGCGTTCCACATGGCGGTCACCAAGTTCGACGACAAGACCGCCGCCCAACTGCGCCAGATCGTCGCCGACGGCACGGCCTCGTTCAAGGTGTTCCTCTCTTATAAGAACTTCTTTGGGGTGGACGACGGCGAACTGTTCCAGACCCTGAAGTTGGCCAAGGAACTGGGGGTCATCACCACGGCCCACTGCGAAAACGCCGAGCTGGTGGGTCAGTTGCAGCAAGAGCTGTTGGCCGCCGGCAAGACCGGCCCCGAGTGGCACGAACCCAGTCGGCCCGAGTCGGTCGAGGCCGAGGGGACGGGGCGTTTTGCCACCTTCCTGGAGACCACCGGGGCCACGGGGTACGTGGTGCACCTGAGCTGTGCCCCGGCCCTGGCCGCGGCCCTGGGCGCCAAGAGCCGGGGAGNCCCCCTGTATGTGGAATCCGTGGTTCCCCACTTCTTCCTGGACAAGACCTTGGCCGAGCGGCCCGGGGTTGAAGGGGCCAAGTACATCATGAGCCCCCCGCTCCGGGACAAGAAGAACCAAAAGCCCCTGTGGGACGCCCTCAACCAGGGCATCGTGGACACCGTGGGGACCGACCACTGCCCCTTCGACATCAGTCAGAAGGAGCTGGGAAACGGCAACTTCACCAAGATCCCCAACGGCATCCCCGCCATCGAGGAGAGGGTGAACCTGATGTACACCTACGGGGTGAAGACGGGCCGGCTGGACATCCACCGGTTTGTGGACGCCCTGAGCACCAAAACCGCCAAGCTCTTCGGTCTGTTCCCCCGGAAGGGAACCATCGCCGTGGGGAGCGACGCCGACTTGGTGATCTACGACCCCCAGTACGAAGGGGNGATCAGCGCCAAGACCCAGTCGATCAACAACGACTACAGTGGGTTTGAGGGGACCAAGATCGGGGGCCGGCCCTCGGTGGTCACGGTCCGGGGCCGCATCCAGGTCAAGGACGGACGTTTTGTGGGGACGAAGGGCCTGGGCAAGATGATCAAGCGCCAGCCCCAGTATTTCTAGGTGGAGATCCCGGCGTTGCCGGAGTGAAGAGAAGTGTATTTTCTGGAGAGAATCCATGAAGAAAATTGCCTGTGCTGTGTTTGGCTTTGCGCTCCTGTTGGGAGTCCTCAGCCCGTCGTTCGGTCTCGATAAGATCACCCTTCAGTTGAAGTGGCTGCCCCAGTCCCAGTTCATGGGGTACTACGTGGCCGCCCAGAAGGGCTACTACAAGGCCGAAGGTCTCGACGTCACCATCCTCCCCGGGGGCAGCGACATTATCCCCGAGCAGCAGGTGTTCAACGGCGTCGCCGACATCGGCGTCACCTGGGTGTCGAGCTTGCTGAAGTACCAGGAAAAGGGATGGGGGTTCGTCGAAGTGGCCCAGCCTTTCCAGAAGAGCGCCATGCTCCTGGTGTCGAAGGCCGCCAGCGCCATCAAGACCCCCGCTGACCTGAAGGGCAAGAAGGTTGGTTCCTGGTTCGGTGGCAACGAGTACGAACTCTACGCCTTGATCGAAGCCGCCGGCCTCAACAAGGACAAAGACCTCACCCTCGTCCAGCAGGACTACACCATGGACCAGGTGAAGTCCGGGGCCGTGGACGCTGCCAGCGCCATGACCTACAACGAATACGGTCTGCTCCTCGAAGCTGGGTTCAAGCCCGCCGACCTGAACGTCCTCGACATGAACACCTACAACGTGGCCATGCTCGAAGACAACCTGTTCGTCACCGCCAAGTGGGCCAAGGCCAACAGCGACAAGCTCGTCCGGTTCCTCCGGGCCTCGATCAAGGGCTGGGCCGACGCTGCCAAGGACCCCGAAGCCGCCGGAAAGGCCGTGTTCGCCGCCGATAAGAGCGTGTCCCTGGCCCACCAGACCTACATGGCCAAGGAAGTCGCCAAGCTCGTCGTCCCGGCCGGCTTCGACCCTGCCAAGATCGGCTACATTGACCCCAAGGCGTTCCAACAGACCGCCGACTTTGCCCTGAAGTACGGCTTGCTGACCAAGCCCGCCAACGTGGCCGCCAGCTTCGACCCGTCGTACTGGACCAAGGCCGTCGCTAAATAACCGGTCAGAATCGAGGATAGTGTCCCCTCCGGTTCGCCGGAGGGGACCCTCTGAGGAGTCAGAATGAAGAGCATCGAAGTCGAAGGCGAAGGTGTGCCGGGTCCCGTCCCCACCCCCTATGCCATCGACCCCCGCCAAGACCTGGGGTCGGTGATCCGGGTCAAGGGCGTCAACATGGTGTACCCGGGCCGGGATGGCCACGAGACCCATGCCCTGAGGGAGGTCAACCTCGACATCCGTCAGGGGGAGTTCATTTCCCTACTAGGTCCCTCCGGGTGTGGTAAAACCACCCTGTTGAGGATCATTGCCAATTTGCTCGAGCCGACCACGGGGGACGTGACCATCTTCGGCCGTACCCCCCGGGAAGCCCGGCTGAGCCGCCAGTTTGGCATCGTGTTCCAGAGCCCCGTCCTGTACGAGTGGCGCACGGTCCGGAACAACATCCGCCTTCCCCTCGAGATCATGAAGGTGCCCAAGGCCGAGCAGAACGAAAGGATCGACCAGCAACTGGAAATCGTGGGTTTGACCAAGTTCGCCAACCGCTACCCGTCCCAGTTGTCCGGCGGCATGCAGCAGCGGGNGGGGATTGCCCGGGCCCTGGCCATGAAGCCGGAGTTGCTCCTCATGGATGAGCCGTTTTCGGCGTCCGACGAGTTTACCCGGGAGAAACTGAACGAAGATCTGTTGCGGATCTGGAAGCTGAACCAAAAGACGGTGATCTTCGTGACCCACAACATCTCGGAAGCGGTGTACCTTTCGGACCGGGTGGTGGTGATGNCCCCCCNCCCCGGACGGGTCTCTACGGTCATCGACGTCGATTTGCCCCGGCCCCGGTCCCAAGAGTCCCCGGAGTTCTTTTCTCTGTACACCACCATCCGTCGAGGGTTCGAGGGAGTGTACCACCAAGCATGAAAACCAACACCTTGGGGGTGGGGCTGATCTGGACGTCGGCCCTGGCCCTGGCCTGGGAGTGGGGGGCCCATGTCCTGGCCTATGACCTCCACGACCCCATGGCCGCCTCGAAACTGCCCTACCTGCACGCCGTGATCGGCACCTTGTTCGCCAACGCGGACACCCTGGCCGAGGCCGCCGGGGTCACCTTCCTCCAGGCCACCATCGGCTTTATCCTGGGGGCCGCCATCGGGTACGCCCTGGCGGTCTTGATGAGCATCTCCCGGACCATCGAGAGGATAGCCTTTCCCTACCTGATCATTTCGCAGATGATCCCGGTCTTGGGGCTGGCCCCCATCATCTTCAACCTCGTCCGGGACATGAACACGTCGCGGATCCTCATCGCGGCCTACATCACGTTCTTCCCGGTGGCGGCGAACACCTTGAGCGGGTTCCGGAGCGTCGACAAAGAGAAGCGACAGCTCCTCGACTCGTACGCCGCCGGGCTCCCCACCGTCTACGCCAAGCTGATGATTCCCTTCGCGGTGCCCCATCTGTTTGCGGGCCTGAAGATCGCGGCACCCCTGTCGGTGACGGCCAGCATCCTCGTGGACATGCTGGGGTCGAAGGATGGCATCGGCGTGAAACTGCTCTACGCCCTCTACGGGGGAAACATGGATATCTTCTGGGCCTCGGTGATCACCAGCGCCCTCATGGGGTTGGTCAGCTACTTGGTCATCCTGGTGGCCGAAAAGATCTTTATTCCCTGGGAAAATTCCGGGAACACGGGAGGCGCCCGATGACGGACAAGGTAAAGACCATCCTTTGGCCCCTGGGCTTCGGGGTGGCGTTCCTGCTGGTCTGGCAGCTGGGCTGGTTCCACGCCCTCCTCGACCTGGCGCCGTTCCAGTTGCCCGTTCCCTCGGAGATCGTGGCCACCATCGTGGCGACCTTCCCCAAGGCCATGGGCGACTGCTGGATCACCGTGTCCGGGGCCGTGGTTGGCATGCTCCTGGGGTCGTCCATTGGGTTTTTGGTGGCCGTGGTGGCCACGATGTTTCCCAAGTGGGGGTACGGCGGGCTGATCGTGATCTCGGCCCTCAACGCCGTCCCCATCGTGGCCCTGTCGCCCATCATGAACCGGTGGTTCGCCACGGGGATGGAGCAGAAGATCGGGGNGGTCACCGTGGTCACCATGGCGGCCATGGCCATCAACGCCTACCGAGGGCTCAACGACCTCAGGCCCTTCTCCCTGGACCTCATGAAGTCCTACGCCGCGTCGGGGCCCACGGTGTTCTTTCAGCTGCGGTTGCCCAACGCCCTGCCCGGGGNGTTCACCGCCCTGAAGATCAACATCACCACGGCCATGATCGCAGCGATTGTTAGCGAGTACTTCGCCGCTTCCACCGCAGGCCTGGGCTTCGGGATCAAGGACAACCTCAGGAAGGCCGAAATGGCCACGGGGTGGGCCTACATCACCATCGCCTCGGTGGCTGGGGTGGTGCTGTTCCTGATCATCGCCTTCATCGAGAGGCGGGCCCTCCGGTGGCACGCTTCCCAACGGTCCGAGACCCGGTAGGGTTCACCACCCCGGGGTCACCCTCGGGGTGTGGTGAGGACCCGGGTCAGCACGGCGATGACCTGGGCCTTGAGGAAGGGCTTGGCCAACACGTCGGTGAACCCGTACTCCCGGGGTGACACGAGCACCGGGTCGTCGGAGTAGCCGCTGACCACCACCAACGGGGTGGTGGCGTCGGTTTGCCTCAGGCGCCGGGCGGTTTCCTTGCCCCCCATTCCCCCCTTGACGGTCAGGNCGAGAAACACGACCCGGAAGCCCTGGCCCGATGCCCCTGGGGATCCCACCAGGTCCAGGGCGCTTTGTCCGTCGCCGACCACCACGACCTCGAAACCCAGTTGTCCGACCAGGTCGGCCAGGGACTCTCTCACCGTGGTGTCGTCGTCGACGATGAGGATGCGGCCCCCCCCGGGGAACTCCGTGGTTTCGGGGGCCTCTCCGGCGGCCACGGGACCCGACGAAACCGGCAGGTAGAACGTGAAGGTCGTCCCCTGGCCGGGTTGAGACTCGAGGGTGATGGTGCCGTCGTGCTTCATGAGAATCGAGTGGGAGGGGGCCAGGCCCAGGCCCACCCCCGACGGTTTCGTCGTGAAAAAAGGATCGAAGATCCGGGACTGGGCTTCGTAGGGGATGCCCATCCCCTCGTCGTGCACCGATACTTCGACGTACGGTCCCGCCTTCAGGTGAAGGGAATTTTCCGGGGGTAGGGACACGTTGTGGGCCCCCAAGGTGAGGGTACCCCCGTCGGGCATGGCTTGGACGGCGTTGATCACCAGGTTGTTCACCACTTGGGCGATCATATTGGGGTCGTAGGCGCAGAGCCACAGGTTGGGGTCAAAATCGTAGCGCCCGACGATGGACGTGCCGCTGAGGACGAACTCGACCCCGTCCCGGAGGGTCTTGGTGATCCGGCCGGTGGTTCGGTTCGGGGTCCCCCCTTTGGCGAAGGTCAGCAACTGCCGGGTGAGGGCCTGGGCCCGGTCAAAGGCCCCGAACACCCGCCGCAGGTAGACCTGGGCGGGACTCCCCCGGGGGATAACGGTGCCGATGAGCTCAAAGTTCGTGAACAACCCTGCCAAGAGGTTGTTGAAGTCGTGGGCGATGCCCCCGGCCAACACCCCCAGCGACTCCAAGCGAACCGTCCGCTGGATGTGGGACATGAGCTTTTGCTGTTCGGTGATGTCCCGAAAGACCAGCACGGCCCCCAGGGTTTTGCCCTCGGGGGTCACGATGGGGGCGGCGCTGTCGGCGACGGCCCTGAGGTCCCCGTCGGGCCGGACCAGCAACACGTTCTTTTGAAGCTCCATCCCCTGGCCCGTCCGCAACACCTCGGCCACCGGGTTGGCGCAGGCCTCCCGGGTGGTTTCGTGGATCAGGGGAAAGACGTCGGTGATGGGCTTCCCTTGGATCTCCGCCAGGGTCCGGCCCGTGAGGGCCTCCCCCACGGGATTCATGAACTCGACGGCCCCCTGGGCGTCGGTGCTGATCACGGCGTCACCCACACACCGCAGGGTGATGGCCAACCGTTCGTGTTCGTCTCGGGTGGCCTTTTGGGCCGCCTCGGTCTCCCGCCGCAGGGCGTCTTCCACCGAGGTGTCCTCGATCTGTNGGATGAGCTTGCCGGCCGGGTCCTCGGGGTCCAGCAGGCTGAGCTTCTTGCGACACGGGACGACCCGACCATCCTTGGTCAGGTATCGCTTGGACCACTGGTAGTCCGTCAACTCTCCCCGGGCGAATCGACCCAGGACGAGGTCGGTCTGTCGAAGGTCGTCGGGGTGGGTGACCAGGCTGTGGTGCTGGCCCACCAGTTGTTCCCGGCTGTACCCCAAGAGGGCACAGAACGCCGGGTTGACGTCGAGGAACNCTCCGGCGAAGGTCTTGATGGCAAAGCCCGTCGACGTGAAGGCGATGAGCCGCCGGGCCCAGGTCGTGAACAGTTCGGAGCGTTCCATGGATTTCGCCCTCCCTGTACGGTCAAGGATCGCTCCTTTCCCACGGAAGTCAAGGCGAACCCGGGGCCCCTCGGCTACCGGCCACCCCGGCCGTTGTAGACTAGGGCTCCGCTGTCGGCGAACTGACGGAACACCCCCAGGGCCGCCTCGGTCCTCACCCCGTCGTGGAGGGCAATCCCCCGGCGGGCCAACTCGGCCCGCCAAGCCGGGGTGACCGGGCCCTCGTCGAAGCCCGTGATGGCCTCGAGCTCGGGGCCGCTCCCGGCGATGACCAGGGACCGTACCCCCGACCACAAGGTGGCCCCAAAACACATGGCACAGGGACGCCAGTTCACCACCAGCTGCAAGGCGGGCTGCCCCGGGGCCCCGAGGTCCCAGGTGCCGAGGATCTGTTGGGCCAGGGACAGGGCCATCACCTCGGCGTGGGCCGACGAACACTGGTGGGCCAGGACACGGTTGACCCCGATGACCACCGGTCGCCCCGAGTCGGCCTCGAACACCCCGGCGGCGAACGGGCCCCCGGTCTGGTGCTCCAGGTTCAGGCGCGAAAAGCGGATCACCGCGTCCATGCGCTCGTCGAGGGAGGGGAGGGTAGGGGGCAGGCGGTGGAGTTCCTCCACGGTCCACGGGGGCAGAGACAGCGTGAATTCCCAGGGGGTCATGCCCACCCCCCGGCGGGTCGCCGGCTGGGGGCCCGGGGCCGATCGTGCCATGTCTTCATTGTCGAAACTCCTCGCAAAGGCGCTGGTCCCAGAATACCTCACCCCCGGGGACTGTGACGACCCAGCCCAGCGTCGATCCGGGGTCCCGAGGTCGACAACCAGGGGTCGGGGGAGTCGTCCTTGGGAGCATGACGAGCCACTAACTCGCTTGACAAGGTCCTTCAATCCTTCCAGACTCAGGGGGTCATCGGGGAATGAACCGGAGTGAGGGAGTATGAGTGGTGTTCAGGGGCTGGCCGGGTTGGAGCAGCGACTGCGGGAGGATTGGGAGCGGTTATGTCTTCCGGCCCCGGATTGGCTGCACCGGGGGACGAACGATCCCCTCGACGTGGCCATCGTCGGGGCCGGGATGTCGGGGCTGGCCGCCGGGGGAGCCCTGAAGTTCGCCGGGGNGCACCACCTTCGCCTGTTCGACGCCAGCTCCCCGGGGAAGGAGGGCCCCTGGGTCACCCACGCCCGGATGGCCACCCTGAGGTCCCCGAAGGACCTGGTGGGTCCGGCCCTCGGGCAACCGTCCCTCACCTTCCGGGCCTGGTACGAGGCCCAGTACGGTCGCTCCGGGTGGGAGCGTCTGGACAGGATTCCCCGGGTCATGTGGCAGGACTACCTCAATTGGTTCCGGAAGGTCCTCGACCTCCCCATCGCCCACCAGACCACCATCGGCCCCATCGAGACCGAGGCCGGGGCCCACGGCGAACGTCTGCTGGTCCTCCACGCCCGGTCGGCCACCGGGACTCGGCGGACGATCCGGGCCCGCCACGTGGTGCTGGCCACTGGGATGGACGCCCTGGGAGGGCCGAAGGTCCCGGACGTGGCCCACCAACTGCCCCGGGACCGCTGGCAACACAACACGGAGACCATCGACTTCGGGGCCCTGGTGGGCCGTCGGCTCGGGATCGTCGGGGGAGGGGACTCGGCCCTGGACGTGGCCGCCACCGCCCTCGAGGCTGGGGTGGCCCAGGTGTCGGTCTTTGCCCGGGGCAGCGACTTTGCCCGGATCAACCACTGGAAGGCGTTCACCCACCCGGGCCACGCCCACGGGTTCGCCGGCCTGTCCCCCGAGCAGAAGAGTACGCTGTTGGGCTACCTCAAGGGGCAGAAGACGCCCCCGTCCCAGGGGACCATCGCCCGGGTCACGAAGTTCGACAACGTCCGCATCCATTTTCAGAGCCCCGTGACCACCCTGGGCCTGGACCCCGATGGGGCGGTGGTCATCACCACCCCCCACGGCCGCCACGCCGTCGACCACCTGGTGTTCGCCACCGGGTACGGGCTCGACCTGGGGTCTCGGCCTGAATTGGCCGGGTTCGCCCCCCACATCCGGTTCTGGAGCGACCGGACCCCCGGGGCGGGCCCCGAACTCCAAGGGTTCGCCGACCTCAACGACGACTACTCGCTCCAGGAGAAGGTCCCCGGGGCCTGGCCTGGGTTGAACCAGATCCACCTGTTCACCGGGTCGGCCCTCCTCAGCCTCGGCAAGCTCACCGGCGACATCCCCGGGATCAGCGTCGGGGCCGAGCGCCTGGCCCGGGGCATCGTGGCCCGCCTGTACGCCGGGGACCTCGACCATCAGCTGGCACAGATCCAAGCCTACGACGAGTTAGAAGTCGAGGGCCACGAGTGGAGCCGGATCCGGGTCGATCCGTAAAGGACAGTTCGATGACGAAACGGTCCCGCCGTGCTAGGGTGCGTCGGGAGNGTTTCATGCCGAACCGTCGCCTCCGGTTGCCCTGGATTCTCGGTGCTTTTGCCGTCGCCCAGGGCTTAGGCTGGGGAATGACTTTCAACCTGCCTGCGATCACGGGATCTTCCATGGCCCATGCCTTGGGGATACCCTATGCCCTTGTGATGGTAGGACCCACCGCGATGCTACTGGTCATGGCAATCACGGCCCTCCCGTTTGCTCGTTTGTTTGAACGAAGAGGGGCTCGAGTCGTGATGACCGGCGGGGTTATCGTGGGAATGGTCGGCCTGGTCGTGATTGCCCTGTCCACGGCACCCTGGTCTTACTTCCTCGGCTGGACCGTCGTAGGAGTTTCGGGGGCGGCCTCCCTCACAACGGCCATCCAGATTGGTCTCGCCGAGCTTACCGGGCCTCAGGCAAAACGAGCGATCGGAGGTCTGCTGGTATTTGGAGGGCTCAGCACCACAATCTGCTGGCCCCTCCTCGGGGTTCTGCAATCCTCCTTGGGGTGGCGACTGGCCACCTTGATCGGAGCCGCGACGATGTTGGTGGTGAATGCTCCGATCTATTGGTGGCTTCTGGCAAAACGGCCCAAGGAGCCCGATGCTCAGGGGGAGTTCGAGCCCCTGCCCTCCCTGGACCGGACGTCCTTCGCCCTCCTGGCCCTCAGCACCGCCGCCAATGGCCTCGTCACCTGGGGATTCTCGCTGACTATGATTTCCTTGTTCGAAGACCGAGGGATAAGCCACTCTGAAGCCGTCTTTTTGGGCTCGTTGGTAGGAGTGGGGCAGTTTGTCGCCAGGCTCTTCCATTTTGCCGGTGGTCGTCGGTGGAAGGAGTTGACCATGGGTCTCGCGGCGGGGGTCGCCCTTTCCTTGAGTTTTGGGCTGATGATTGGCTTCACGGGAGTCCCGGCGGCCACCCTCTTTGTGGTCGTCTACGGCCTGGCCGCCGGCGCCCTGGCCGTTGCTCGGTCGACGTTCCTCTGGACTTGTTTCCTGCGGCCGCCTACGCCCGAGCCTCCTCCAGGCTCGCTCTTCCTCTCAATCTGTCGTTTGCCGCCGCACCCCCCCTCTTTGCTAGCATTCTCTCGGGGCCAGGGGTGAACGTGGCTCTGGAACTGGCTACCGTCCTTTCGACGTTCGCCGTCCTCTGCCTCGTGGCCCTCGCCTGGAGACAGCGGGCCCTCGGGCGGTCTTAGGGTATCCGTCCATAAAAAAAGCGGTCCTCCTTCCGAAGGACCGCTTCACTGCGGTGAGAGCCAAAGGTTCCTGGGCGGCTCAACCTCACGGTTGACGCCTCAGGATCGCGACTTCTCGACCTAAGTTGCTTACTTCGCCGGGACCGGCTCCCCGGCGTGGCTGGCCAGCCTCTTGTACCCGGCCAACCGCCACTTCGCATTGTTCTGGGCCGCCGCGAAGAGGGCCTTGAAGTGATCGGGGTTCTCCTTGGCCAGGGAGTTGTACCGAACTTCTCCCATCAAGAAGCCTTCGAACTTGTCCCAATCCGGGTCCTTGCTGTCGAGCTGGAAGGGATTCTTCCCTTCGGCTTCCAGCCGAGGATCGTAGCGCCACAGGTGCCAGTACCCGCATTCCACGGCCTGCTTGGCTTCCTGCTGGGTCTTGCCCATCCCGGCCTTGAGGCCGTGGTTGATACAAGGGGCGTAGGCGATGATCAGGGACGGACCGGGGAACTCCTCGGCTTCTTTCAAGGCCTTGAAGTACTGAGCCTGGTTCGCGCCCATGGCCACCTGGGCCACGTACACGTAGCCGTAACTGGCGGCCATCAGGCCGAGGTCTTTCTTGCGCACCTGCTTGCCGGCGGCGGCAAACTTGGCAATGGCTCCCACGGGGGTCGACTTCGAGGCCTGGCCACCGGTGTTCGAGTACACTTCGGTGTCCATCACCAGCACGTTGATGTCTTCGCCGGTGCTCAGCACGTGGTCGAGGCCACCGTAGCCGATGTCGTAGGCCCAGCCGTCGCCACCGAAGATCCACTGGCTGGTTTTCACCAGGTACTGCTTCAGTTCGAGGATGGACTTGGCCCAGGGTTCGGTCCGGCCCTTCAGGACGTCTTCGACTTTCTTGCTCNCTTCCCGGGTCTTGGCCCCGTTCATCTTGTTCGCAATCCAGTCGTTGAACGCGTCGGCCACGGGGCCGGTGGCTCCGGCGGCCAGGGCTTCCTTCATGGTCTTTTCCAAGCGATCCCTGAGCTTGTTCACGCCGGTGACCATGCCCAAGCCGTACTCGGCGTTGTCTTCGAACAGCGAGTTGGCCCAAGCAGGTCCCTGGCCCAGGGCGTTGGTCGTGTAGGGCGTCGAGGGGCAGCTACCGCCGTAGATCGACGAACATCCGGTGGCGTTCGCAATCATCATGCGGTCGCCGTAGAGCTGGGTGATCAGCTTGATGTAGGGAGTCTCACCGCAACCGGCGCAGGCACCGCTGAACTCAAACAGGGGCTTGGCGAACTGGCTGTTCTTGACGTTGTTCGTCCCCGTCAGCTCGGACTTGTAGGTCACGTTCTTCAGGGCGAAGTTCCAGTTGTCCTGCTGGGGCATCTGGCTTTCCAGGGGCTTCATCACCAGGGCCTTGGTCTTGGCGGGGCACACGTCGGCGCAGTTTCCGCACCCCGTACAATCGTAGGGACTGATCTGGATCCGGAAGCCGTGCTCTTCGAGGCCCTTGCCGATGGGCTTCAGGGTGTTGAAGGCGGCCGGAGCCTTGGCGGCCTCGGCTTTGTTCACCAGGAAGGGTCGGATGACCGCGTGGGGGCAAACGTAGGCGCACTGGTTACACTGAATACAATTCTCGGGGACCCACTCGGGCACGTTGACCGCGATTCCCCGCTTTTCGAAGCTGGCGGTGGCGTTGGGCCACGTGCCGTCTTCCCGGCCCTGGAAGGCGCTGACCTTGAGGTCGTCGCCCTGCTGGCTGTTGATCATGTCCACGACTTCCCGGACAAACTTCGGGGCGTCGGCGGCGCTTCCGGCGATCTTGACCTCGGCGCTGAGCTTCTTCCATTCGGGCTTCACGTCGATCTTGACCAGGGCCCCGGCGCCGGCGTCCACGGCTTCGTTGTTCATCCGAACGACTTCATCGCCCTTCTTTCCGTAGCTCTTCTTGATGGCGTCCTTCATGTACCCGACGGCGGTGTCGTAGGGGATGACGTTGGACAGCTTGAAGAACGCCGATTGCAGGATGGTGTTGGTCCGGCCGGTCATGCCCAAGTCCTCGGCGATCTTGGTGGCGTTGAGGATGTAGAACTTGACGTCGGCGTCGGCGAGCTGCTTCTTCACGAAGTCGGGCAGGTGCTTGACGGTCTCGTCGGCGCTCCACAGGGAGTTCAGGAGGAACGTTCCGCCCTTCTTGATGCCCTTGAGCATGTCGTACTTGTCGAGGTAGCTGGGCTGGCTGCAACTGACGAAGTCGGGGCTGTTCACCAGGTAGGGGCTTCGGATGGGGCTCTTGCCGAACCGAAGGTGGCTCACCGTGAAGCCGCCGGACTTCTTCGAGTCGTAGGCGAAGTAGGCCTGGGCGTACAGGTCGGTGTGGTCACCGATGATCTTGATGCTGTTCTTGTTGGCGCCCACGGTACCGTCGGCCCCGAGACCAAAGAACTTGCACTCGATGGTTCCTTCGGGAACCACCACCACTTCTTCCTTGGGGAGGGGGAGGGAGTGGAAGGTCACGTCGTCGACGATGCCCAGGGTGAAGTGGTTCTTCGCCTCGGCCCGGGCCAAGTTGTCGTACACGGTGATGATCTGGGCCGGGGTGGTGTCCTTGCTCGACAGGCCGTAGCGGCCCCCGATGATGGTGGGGGCGTCGGCCACGCCGTAGTACACCGACCGGACGTCGAGGTACAGGGGTTCGCCTTCGGCGCCCGGTTCCTTGGTGCGGTCCAGAACGCAGATCTTCTTCACGGTCTTGGGGACCACGGACAGCAGGTGCTTGGCGCTGAACGGTCGATACAGGTGGACGATCACGGCCCCGACCTTCTTGCCCTGCTTGAGCAGGTAGTCGATGGTTTCCCGGATGGTCTCGGTCACCGAGCCCATGGCGATGATGATGTCGGTGGCGTCCTTGGCTCCGTAGTAGACGAAGGGCTTGTAGGTCCGGCCCACCAGGGCGCTGATCTTGTCCATGTAGCCTTCGACGATGGCGGGGACGGCATCGTAGAAGGGGTTGCAGGCTTCCCGGGCCTGGAAGTACACGTCGGGGTTTTCGGCCAAGCCCCGGGTCACGGGGCTGTTGGGGTTCAGGGCCCCGTTCCGGAACCGGTTGACCGATTCCCAGGGGACGAGTTTCGCCAGTTCGTCGTACTCGATGACTTCAATCTTCTGAACTTCGTGGCTGGTCCGGAACCCATCGAAGAAGTGGACGAAGGGAACCCGGCTGTCCAGGGCGGCCAAGTGGGCCACGGCGGCCAGGTCCATCACTTCTTGGACCGAGCTGGTGGCCAGCATGGCGTAGCCCGTCTGGCGGACGGCCATCACGTCTTGGTGGTCCCCAAAGATCGACAGGGCGTGGCTGGCCAACGCCCGGGCCGACACGTGGATGACTCCGGGGAGCAATTCCCCCGCCATCTTGTACATGTCGGGGATCATGAGCAACAGGCCCTGGCTGGCGGTGTAGGTAGTGGTCAGGGCTCCGGCCTGGAGGGAGCCGTGGACGGCACCGGCGGCACCGGCTTCACTTTGCATTTCGACGACCGTGACGGTCTCACCGAAGATATTTTTATGGCCCTTGGCAGCCCATTCGTCGGTGTACTCCGCCATGTTGGACGAGGGGGTAATGGGGTAAATCGCGGCCACCTCGGTGAACGCGTAGGAAACGTGGGCGGCGGCCATGTTGCCGTCCATGGTCTTTTTGGACCTGGCCATACTGACTCCTTCTGATAACGTAGTCTTAGGTGTATTTTAGCTCCTAACAATTTAGAATGACAAGCGTCAAAGGCCATAAAAATGCGCTATACGTCAAATAATGTGAATTGATGCACAATAAACTTCGGGCGAAAGTTCGGTCCTGACGCCTCATCCGGGCTATACTAGGGTTGGGGGAGAGCTCCAGGGAGACGACCGAGGGTTGCACTCCGGGAAACGACACCCCCCGGAGGTAAGGTTTTGCTCGTTCCCACCCTTCTTTCTTATGCCACTCACCCGGAATGGAAGCCCACCCTGGAGTCGGTCGACCGCTGGGTCGCCGGCCAGCCCGTGACGAACCTGTTCCGGATCAACGGGCCCCAACTCGCCCTCGACCTAGGCCTCGACGAGGGCCTGGTCATCGACACCCTCTTGGCCGGGGNCCTCGAGGGCCAATTCGACCTGAGGTGGGAGTTCCATTGTCCCCACTGTCAGCGGATCCCCCAGTTTACCTCCCACCTGGAAACCTCGAAGACATCGGGCTTTTGCCCGGCGTGTCAGGTCGACTTTCGCAACCAACTCGACGCCAACGTCGAGGTCACCTTTTCGGTGACCCCCCAGCTGGTTTCGTTCACCGAGGCCGAAAAGGCCGCAGTCCTGAACGCGTTCAACGATTCCGTGGGGAACGGGACCTGGGTCAAGCCCGAGGTCCGGCTCTCGGGGCTGGGGCTCTTTCACCGCCCCCTCTTCCATGAACGGTTCGGTGACGAGGNGTTGAGCACCGAAGAGTCCCTCGAGATCCGCCATATCGTGTTGCTGTTCACCGACATCAAGGGGTCCACGCAGCTGTACGAACAGCTGGGGGATGCCGCCGCCTATACCCTCGTTCGGGAGCATTTCAAGGTGCTGTTCCGGGCCATCGAAGCCCAGGGCGGTGTGGTCGTCAAGACCATCGGCGACGCCGTGATGGCCAGTTTCCGTGTGGCGTCCCAGGCCCTCGAGGCGGCCTTGACGGTCCAGGGCTCCATGGCTGGGCTCAAGGTTCCCGGGACCACCGATGCCGTGGTCGTGAAGATGGGGGTCCACTCGGGACCGGCCATTGCGGTGACCCTGAACGACCGGTTCGACTACTTTGGCCAAACGGTGAACCGGGCGGCCCGGATCCAGGGCCTGGCCGAGGCCCAGGAGATCTATTTCAGTGACATCGTCTTTCAAGACCCGGCCTGTCGGCGGGCCCTGGCCCGGCGGAAGGCGGCGGTGCGTCGGTGGCGCGCCCAACTCAAAGGAATCGAAGGCGACCAGGTCGTCTATTCGGTGAAATGACCCGGGGATGGTGGCTTCTGGTTCTGGCGGTCGTTCTCGCCGACCGTCTTGCTGGTGAAGTGACCATCCAAAACCCAGGATTGCCCGACCAAGAAGAATGTGCGTATTCGGAGACCATCGGGAGCGACCCTCCCCGGTCCTACCGGATATCCCTGTCGCTGGTTTCGGCCCCGGCCCACTACGAAGTGCATTCCACTGCGGTGGACTTCGAGAGCTGGTACCGGCTTGATCCCCACACCCTCATCTCGTTCTGGAGCCGAAGTGCCAACCGGGAGACCGCCGTGACGGTGGTCCGAACCACCGAATACCAGCGGTTGGAGCCTACCCCAGGGGCCGACGACCTGGTGGTCACCGATCTGGGGAGCCTTCCTGTGGTTCTTCGGGGGTTCCCCTGGGGCAAGGTGACCTACGCCAAGCTCCTGTACCTGGGCAACACGAACTTCAGCGGTCCCGGCCTCGGCTTCGAGCTCAAGGTGCTCGGCATCGAGAAGATTCAGGCGGCGGGCCGTACCTGGGATTGTTGGCATGCGACCACGGGGTTGGCCGGGGCCGTCGGGTGGGTGCTCCCCAAGACCGACTGGTGGTTCGCCGCCGATGGTTCCCACGTCCTGGTCAAGTTCGTCGGCCCCCAGGGGGGACCGGGGAGTCCCCTGCGTTCCCTGACCCTCGAGCGGTATTTCGTCCCTTCTGAATCAAAAGCACCGCCAGCACGCTGAGGCCGCCCCCAACCACGCTGGTCCAGCTGGGGTGTTCCCCCAGGAAGATCAGGGCCAGGACCAGGGCCGTGGCCGGCACCAGGAACGCGAAGCTCGACGCCCGGGCGGCTCCGACCCGGCGGGCGGCCTCGAAGTAGAGCGTCGTGCCGAAGGTTCCGGCCACCAGGGCCAGGTACAGGGTGTCGACCCAGAAGTCGGCGTGGAGGTTTGCCCCGTCCCAGGGCCGATGGTTCCACACAAAGGGTACGAGGATGACCGTGCAGAGCAGGCTCGTCCAGAAGCTAAAGCGAAAGACCGAGATTTCCCGCTGGGCGACGGCACTGAGTTGGGTGAGCACGGCGTAGGTCAGGGCCGCCCCGACCAGCAGAAGGTTCCCGGGGGTCAGGAAGGCGTCGAGGCGGAAGTCGGGGCCGACGATCTGGACCATGCCGCCGACCAGACCCAACGCCAAGCCCCCCAGGACCCGGGGGCTGATCCCATGACTCAGGAACACAGCCGCGATCAAAAAGTTGAACAGGGGGTTTAACGTGGGGACGAGGACCCCTCCGTAGCCCCCGGGACCGTACTCCATGGCCGCCAGGAACAATAAGTTGTATCCGGCCAGGGTCGCGGCCGAAAGCACCACGGAAACCCAGACCCGGCGGGGGAGGGCCAGGCTCTCCTTCCTCCACCACAGGATGGGCAAGAACGAAAGGGCGCTGATCAAGAAGCGCCAAAAGGCCGTGAGTTCCGGCGGATACGCCGCGGCCCACTTGGCCGTGACCCAGCTTCCTCCCCAGCTGACCATGGCAAGGACCATGAGACCATAGAAAAAAGGCGAGGAGGGGACGGATTTGGGGGGGGATGGGGACATGGGGCACTGTACCACCGGGGGGTCCCGGTGGGGAAGGGGCTCAGCCGACGGCCGAAGGGTGTTGATCGAGTTGGCTGTACAATTCCTGGATGACCCCCAGCAGACTGGCCGCGATCCGGTTCCCGGCCTCGGTCAGGCGGTATTCGACCCGGGGCGGCTTTTCCTCCCACTCCTCCCGGAGGACCAGCCCCTCCTCCTCGAGGACCTTGAGGGTCTGGGCCAGCATGCGTTCGCTGATGCCGCCGATGGCCCGGCGCAGGGCCCCGAAGCGCACAGGCTCGGTGGTGAGCCGGGACAGGGTAAGAATCCCCCAGCGGCTAAAGATCTGGTCGAACGCGTGGCGGGAGGGACAATCGGGGTTGAAGACGTCGTAGGGACGGGGGGGCACGGGAGCCATGGGATTCCTCCCAGACAAAATACAACAAAAAGAAAGGTTTGTCGCTTACGATTCCATTGCACTTATGAAAAGTAAGTATTATCTTCCCCTCAAGGAGACTACCTATGACCTATGCAGTGACTGGCTCGACGGGAGCCTTGGGGACCCTGGCGGTTCGCCACCTTCTCAATCTTAAGGTGCCCGGAGCGTCCGTGGTGGCCCTGGCCCGGGACGAGGCCAAGGCCGCGGGCTTGAAGACCCTGGGGGTTCAGGTTCGAACCGCCGATTACAACGATCGCGCCAGTCTCGAGAAGGCCTTCCGGGGGGNGGATCGGCTGTTGCTGGTTTCGAGCAACGACCTCGGGAACCGTGTGCCCCAGCACAAGGCCATCATCGACGCTGCCAAGGCCGTGGGAGTGACCTTGGTTGCCTACACGAGCATTGCGTTTGCCGACACCTCGGTGAACCCCCTGGCCCCCGACCACCAGGCGACCGAAGCCTACCTCAAGGCCGTGGGGATTCCTCATGCTCTGCTGAGAAACAATTGGTACACCGAGAACTACCTCAACGACGTTCAGTACGCCAAGGCTTCGGGGGTGATTGCCGCCGCCGTCAACCACGGGAAGGTCGCGTCCACCAGCCGGACCGACTACGCCGAAGCGGCGGCCCGGGTGCTCATCGCCCCGAACCCCGCAGGGAAGGTGTACGAACTGTCGGGGGCCACGGCGTGGACGTTCCCGGAATTGGCCCAGGCGGCCGCCGAGGTTCTGGGTCGGTCCGTCACCTTCCAGAGCCTTTCGGTCGCCGATCGCAAGAAGGGACTGCTGGCCGCCGGCCTCCCCGAAGGGGTGGCTGACTTCGTGACGTCGTTGGACGTGGGCATCGAAGCCGGAAGCCTGGCCAAGGTGTCCGGAGACCTCGAAGCCTTGTTGGGCCGAAAGCCGACGTCGCTGAAGGACGGTCTGAAGGCTGCCCTGGGGTCCTAAAGCTCCCCTCGGTCGAGTCCGTCGAGGATGACCTCGGGCCACCAATCCTGGAGGGCCCAGCGGTCGGCCAGTCGGACCACCACCGCCCGGTGCCGGGGACTGATGATCAAGAGCTGGCCATGGATGCCCAGGGCAAACGTGGTCGGCCTCGACGAACCGGCCTCGTGGCGCCCCCACCAATGCCAACCGTAGTAGCCTCGGCCGGTTCGCAACCACGGTCCCCAGGCGAGCCGGTCATAGCGACCAAAAGCCTCTGGTCCCTCCCAGCCTTGGGCCGGGTCCGTGGACGCATCGACCCAGGCCGCCGGGACCACCGACCGGCCTTCCCACTCCCCGCGATTCAAGACCAGGAGCCCGAGCCGCCCCACGTCCTCGGCGGCCAAGCAGAGCCCTGACTCGGTCTTGGGGAACCGGTGGCGACGGGAGTCCACCACAAACCGGCCCGGGTGGCGGATCCCCACCGGAGCCAGCAACCGTTCCCAAATCCAGGCGGCGACGGGCTCGGCCACCGGCCCCGACGGCTTCCACCCCGACCGGTGGAGGCCCTCTTCGAGCAACACCCCCAACAGCAAACTGTGGAAGTCGTTGTAGTGGAAGTTCTGCGCCACCGGGTCGGTGAGTCGTCCCGCCCGGGCCACCTTCCGGGCCTGGGGGNGCAGGTAGGTGTACACCTGACGGTTGAGTCGCCCAAACCCTTCGTCGAACCCAATCCCCGAGTCCATGCGCAGGAGATTCCGGGGGGTAAGGCCCCGAAAGACGGCCTGGTCCAGGGGGGGCACCCGGCCTTCGTCGTGGGCAATGCCCCAGGCCAGGGAGAGGATAGACTTGGTCACCGAATACAGGCGACCCATCCGGTCGGGAGGGTCCCCGGGGGCGTCCCAGGTTCGGGTGACGACGCCGTCCCGGAGCACCCGGAACGCCCGGGTGTGGGTCGCCGCCAGCCGGTCGGCCCAGGCCCCAGGAAGGGGGACGGTCTGGCGAGGGAGGGGCTGGCCCTGGGGAGAGGGGGGCAGGTCGATGGCGTCGAAGAGCCTGTGTTCGTCGCTGGCCCCCACGGTGTTCCGGCGGCGGACGTAGGTCCACACCCGACCGAGATAGCTGATCACGTCAACAGGCTTCCTTTGATCTTTCGTACCTGGCTCAGGCGGCTCACCATGACGTGGAAGGGTTTTCGGCTTTCGAGGTCTTCCGAGACCAGGAGGGCCTCGCCGCCCTGCTTCTCGATCCGGAGCGGCCGGACGAGCTTGGTGTCCGGGCGGCCGTCTTCGTTCCGGAACCCGACCTCCAGGAGATCGGACCCCGAGGCCACCGCCAATTCCGCCAACCGCAACTTCCCGCCGTAGTCGAGGCCCTTGGCCTCGGATCGTTCTCCCCGGCTCAGGGGGTGGCCGAGCTGGTCCGGGGTGAGGACCACCTTCCGGAGGATCCGGGCCCGCCACTCCTCCTTTTCATCGGGAGGAAGGGGGAGGGTGTCCAGGTGCTGCAAGAGGGCCTCGATGCGTCCGTTCCTCTCCCCGGACACCCGGGGGGCCGACGGGTCAGGCCACGCAGGCTCGGGGAGGGCGGTGGCAGGGTCGAGCTGCCACCCCGTGAACGACCAGGGGCGGCCCCAGTCCGATTCCCCTTCGACGGTGGTGACGGCGGGGAGGGGGGGCAAGCCCTTCTGCTCCAGCTCCTTGCTCCAGGCCGCCAGCATGTCCTCCCGGACCAGCCAGACCCCCGGGGCAAACCGGTGGACCACCGCCAGGCCAAAGTGGTCGGTGTGCTCGATCAGGTGCCGCCGATCTTCTTCGACGGCGAGGACGGTCCCCTTCCAAAGGCGCATGGCCCGGTGGTCGGCTTCCCAATCGTTCAAGGAAAACGTGAGGTTCGACGAGAGGGGGGCTCCCGCCAGGGCCTCCAGGGATTGGGCCAGGGCCCTGGGGTCCACCCCCCGGGACAGCAGACGGCGGACGGCGCCCTTGTCGAGTTCGAACAGGATGGGGGTGTCCCAACGGATCAACCGGCACGCCAACACCCCGAGCCAACCGGCACCGAGGTCTTGGTCGGCGGGCAGGCGCAACTCGTAGTTGGCTTGCAGCCAGGGGCGGTCGGTCCGGGAGTCCTGGGTCAGGCAGGGGGCGGGGACCCAGGTTCCCTCCACGGGGCCCGGAAGCAGCAACCCCCACCGAATCCAGGCGGTGAACAGCTCCTCCCGACGGCGGGCCGGGCCCAGACCCTTGACCGACGCCGACAGCCGAACCAGGGNGGTCAGGGCGAAGGCCCGATGGCCCCCCAACAGGGCCTGGAGGGCGGGGAACTGCCGGGCCGCTTCGAACAATTCCCCTTGGACGGGGTAGGCCGGGGCCAGCCACAGAAGGGCGCACCGCCCCGGTCGGTCCAGCGCTGCGAAGTCTTCGAGGTAGCTCCACACCACCACGGTCTGACCGTCTTGCCAGGCCACCAACCCCAGGGCTAGGGCCGCCTCCAGGAGCAGGTCGGCCCGGGGCACCTCGTCGCTCTCACCCAGGGCCGAGAACCGCTCGAGGAAGGCACTGCGGACCTTCTTTCGCCAGGTGCCCCCGGCGGTCTTTTCGAGGGGGGATTCGCAGAGGAACGCCAGGAGGGCGAGGAGGGTGCCTTCGTGGAGCCGGGGGGGCCGGGCCCCTACGTCGGGGGCCGGGACCCAGGGGTAGAGGCGGCCGGGGTCCAGGGCGCTGACCAGCTCGGGGNCTTCCAGGACCAGGGGGCTGGGCACCAGTTCACCATGACGGCCTTCGGGGGCCGGGAACGCCAGGAACCTCTCTTGAAGGTTCAGGGCCTTGGACCGAAATCGTTCGGGATCCCNCCCGAGGAAGGCCGCCGCCTCGTCGGGGGTCGGGGCTCCCAAAACCTTGAGGGCGGCCAGGGCGTCGAAGTCGTCGTCGGTCATCAGGTCCCGGCGGGCTGTGACCCAGTCGGGTCGCCCCAAGCGACTCTCCAGGTCCACGATGATCCGGTGCTTGGTGAAGGGGGTCTCGAGTTCCCCCAGGTAGTGGCGAGCCAGGCCGAAGAAGGCCACGTCGGGGAGGGTGAGCAGGAACTTTTTCCAGGCTTCTCGGGAACTCATCGGGATAGACTACACCGGGAGGGGCTAGTAGGTCTCGGCCCGGGTCACCGGGTCAGCCGGGGATACAGCCAGGTCGCCACCAGGGTCATGACCAGGGTCGCTGCCCCCAGGACCAGGGCGTCGAGGCCTAGATGCCCGGCGTGGACCGGGGTCAGGAGCCCCCGGAAGCCGTCGACCAGGTAACTCATGGGGTTGGCGGTGGCCACGGCCTGGAGCCACGGGGGCATGATGGCCACCGGGTACAGGGCGTTCGAGGCAAAGAAGAGGGGCAACGTGATGAGTTGTCCCATCCCCATCATCCGGTCCCGGGTCTTCAGCAGGGCGGCGATCCCCAGGGACATCCCCGCGAAGAAGGCGGCGCCCACCAGGGTGAACCCGAGGACTCCCAGGACGGTCCACGGGGTCAGGTCGAGTTTGGCCCCCAGGAGGCCGGCGGCCAACAGGATGACGGCGCCCTGGATGAGGGACCGGAACCCGGCCGCCGAAAGCTTGCCGACCACCAGGGCCGACCGGGCCAACGGGGATGCCAGGTACTTTTGGGTCAGGCCCTGGTCCTTCTCCCAAATGAGGGTGATCCCGAAGAAAATCGAAGCAAAGGTCACCGACTGGGCCAGGATCCCCGGGGCCAGAAAGGTGGTGTAGTCGTTGGCTCCGTCCGGGAGCATCCGGATCTTGGCGAAGGCGGAGCCGAAGATGCCCAACCACAACAGGGGCTGGATGGCCCGGATGACCATTTCCCAGGGGTCCTTCGCGACCTTGCGGATTTCGACTTCGACGATGGTCCCGGCATGGACAAACCAGCGTCCCAGCCTATCCCAAGCGCTTGGCTGTCCGTCGGGCATTCCGGGCCTCCTTCCAACGGCCTTCTTCGGGGGCCGCCCCTGGGGCACCGGCGAAGAGGGTGAACAAGTCATCGAGGGAGGCCCCCGGGGAGCCCGCCTGGGTCCGGAGGGCTTCCAGGGTGCCCAGGGCCGCAATCCGGCCTCGGTTCATGATGGCTATGGTGTCGCAGAGGGCCTCGGCCTCCTCCATATAGTGGGTGGTGAGGAGCAGCCCGAGATTGAACTCCCGGCGGAGGAGGGTGAGGTGGTCCCAAACCTTCCGGCGGGCCACGGGGTCGAGGCCCACCGTGGGTTCATCGAGGACCAGGAGCCGGGGCCGGTGGAGGATGGCCTGGCCGATTTCGAGACGGCGAATCAGGCCCCCAGAATAGGTGGAGGCCCGGCGCTTCGCCGCCTCACCCAGGTCGAGGAGTTCCAAGACGGCGTCAATCCGTTGTTGGCGCAGGTTTCGCGGCACGTTGGTGAGCCGGGCCATGACGCTGAGGTTTTCAAACCCGGTGAGGGCACCGTCCACCGAGAGGGCCTGGGGCACGTAGCCGATCAGTTCCCGGACGGCGGAGGCTTGGCGCACCACGTCGTGACCCCCGACCTCGGCCCGGCCGCTGTCCGGTAGGCTGAGGGNGGTCAGGACCTTGATGGTCGTGGACTTCCCGGCACCGTTGGGGCCCAACAGCCCGAACACCCCTCGTTCGGGGAACGAAAAGGAAATGGTGTCCACGGCGGTAAAGGCTCCATACCGCTTGACCAAGGCATCGACGTAAACAAGGGTCGGTTCCGGAGGCATCTTGTTAAGGTACGAAGGGGAAGCCGGATCGGCCAGGGGCCTTGAGACTTTTTGGTCCCCGTCTTATAGTCCGATATCTCATTTATTTCAGGTGGAACATGAATAAGCTCGCGATGATCCTGGCCCTCGGGGCCCTCGGGGCCCTCGGGGCCCTCCTTGCCTCGTGCCAGGCGACCGACAAGAAGCCCGACGCTACCGCGGCGGCGAATCCTGCCTCCCAGGCCGGGTACGCCTTCGGTGTCCTGATCGGGACCAACCTCAAGACGACCGGAGTCAAGATTGACTACGACGCCTTCGTCAACGGCCTCAAGGACGTGATGGAGAAGAACGCTCCCAAGGTGGATGCGGCCACCGCTCAGCAGACGGTCCAGACCGCCTTGGCCGATGCCCACACCAAGCTCGCCGCCGATAACCTGGCCGCCGAGACCAAGTTCCTGGCCGACAACGGCAAGAAGGCCGGGGTCAAGACCACGGCCAGCGGTCTTCAGTACGAAGTGATCACCGAAGGCACGGGTCCCAAGCCCAAGGCCACCGACACGGTGAAGGTCGACTACGTCGGCNCCCTCCTCGACGGCACCACCTTCGACAGCTCCATCGAGCGCAAGCAGCCTGCGGTGTTCCCCCTGAACGGCGTGATCCCCGGTTGGACCGAAGGGATTCAGCTGATGAACGTGGGCGGCAAGTACAAGCTCTACATTCCCTCGAAGCTGGCCTACGGTGAAAACGGCGCCGGCGGCAAGATTGGCCCCAACGACACTCTGGTCTTCGAAGTGTCGCTGCTGTCCATCGAACCCCCCGCGAAGAAGTAAGGGATCGACCCTACCCCGGGGCCACCGGCCCCGGGCCTTAAAAAATCTCGATGCGGTACTTGTACCCCTGCTCGGTGAGGAACTTCTGCCGGTGGGCTGAGAACTCCTCCTCGCTGGTGGCCCGGCTGACCAGGGTGTAGAACAGGGCGTTGCGCTTCTTCGGCCGCAGGATTCGCCCCAGGCGTTGGGCTTCTTCCTGCCGGCTGCCGAAGGACCCCGACACCTGGATGGCCATCGAGGCGTCGGGCAGGTCGATGGCGAAGTTGGCCACCTTCGAAACGACGATGACCCGCAAGGTACCGGCCCGGAACTGTTCGTACAGGACCTCTCGCTGGGCGTTGGGGGTGGATCCGGTGATCACCGGGGCCTTCAGGGCCGCGGCGAGCCGGTGGAGCTGGTCGAGGTACTGGCCAATGACGAGGATGGCGTCCTCGGGATGGTTGGCGACCAACTGGGCCACCACGTCTTCCTTGACGGGATTTTCACTGGCAATCCGGAACTTTTCCCGTTTGGTGGCCACCGCATAGGGGATCCTTAGGTCTTCGGGAAGTTCGAGGCGAATTTCGGTGCAGATCGCCTCGGCAATCCAGCCCTTCGCTTCCAGTTCCTTCCATGGCACATCGTAGCGCTTGGGGCCCACGAGGCTAAACACGTCGCCCTCGGCGCCGTCCTCCCGGACCAGGGTGGCCGTGAGCCCCACCCGACGAACGGCCTGCAATTCCGCGGTCACCCGAAAGACCGGGGCCGGCAACAAGTGCACCTCATCGTACACGATCAGACCCCAGTTTCGTTCCCGGAACAGCTTGAAGTGGGGGTAGTCACCGTCCTTATCTTCTCGCCAGACCAACACTTGGTAAGTGGCCACCGTGACCGGACGAATCACCTTCTTGTCCCCCGTGTACTCGCCAATCTCATCGGCGGTCAGGGNGGTCTTGTCGAGGAGCTCGTCGATCCATTGGTGAACCGCTGCGACGTTGGTGGTGAGAATCAGGGTGTTCGTCCCGAGCCGGGTCAGGATCTCGAGCCCCACGACGGTCTTCCCCGAACCGCAGGGCAACACCACGGTGCCGAACCCCGTGCCCGGCTGGCCCCGGCCGAGGACTCCGTCGGCGGCTCCCTTCTGGTAGTCTCGGATTTTGAGGGGCTCGCCCAAACCGGTGGTCGTGCGCAGGGCAACGTCGAGGGGTTCGCCGTCCTTCAGGGGGGCCAGGTCCTGGACCGGGTACCCCAGGGTCAGCATTTCTTTCTTGAGGGTTCCCCGGTGGACCAGGGGGAGGACAAAGTTGTCGCCCTGGGCCCGGACCAGACCGGCCAGCCGACGCTGACTGCCGAGCTCCCGGCGTAGTCGCTCGTCGGGGACCCGGAGCACCAGGGTGTCGGGGTCGTCGGTGGCGTCGAGTTGGAACAAGCCCCACCGGCTCAGGGTATCGGTGACAAAGAAACGGACGTTCTCCGGGACAGGGTACCGGCTCCGGGCGTCGAGGACCCCGAGGATATCCTGGACCGTCAGGCCCGCCGACGCGGCGTTCCAGAGGCTCAAGGGGCTCATCCGGTAGGTGTGGATGTGCTCGGGGCTCTTCTCGAGTTCGGTGAACGGGGCAATGTCCGCCCGGGCAGCCTCGCAGGCCGGATGATGCACTTCGAGGAGGAGCGAGTGGTCGCTTTGAACGAGGAGGGGTCTGTCATCCATGGGGGGGTTAGGCCTTTCGGAACACGGTGGTCCCGGTGCGCTTCATTCCTTCGGGGAGGAGGTCGCGCTTGAGGGAGCCTGGGACGACCAGGGCCCCGCCCGGGGTCAGTTGGTCGCAGACAAGCTTGAAGAGGAGCNCCTTCTTTTCATCGACGACGTATTCGATCCCTTGGTTGAGCACAATGATATGGCTGGGCTGGGAAAAGAAGACCTGACCCTTCTGGAAGTCAGCGACTTCAAATTGCACGTGGGCCCGGGGCTCGGCCTTGACCCGCCACAGGTACCGATCTTCCCCTTCCCCCCGGACCAGCCACGCGTCCCGGAGGGCCAGAGGAATGAAATCGATCTGGTGGTCGCGGTAGACGCCCTTTTGGGCGGTTTCCACCCGGGTGGCAAAATGGTCCACGCCCCGGACCCGGAACGTGAACCCCTTCTCGGTTTTCGCTTGGTCCAGGCACAGCATGGCCAAGTAGTAGGCCAGCTCGCCGTTTCCGGCCCCGATGACCAATAAGCGGCGGCTGGNCCCCGGGGACGAGGCGAGGTCGGCCACGGCGCCGGCCAAGGTTTCGCCCCATTCCCCCATGGGTTCGGGGGAAGCCGGGGCCCGGGCGGGTTCGGGAGCCTTCTGCACCGGAGGCGGGGTGGGCGTGGTGGTTGCGGGAGCCTGGGATTGGCGGGCCACGGGAGCTGGCGTCCTGGGAGCCGGAGTCACCGGGGGCGAAGGGGGGGGGGAGGGAATCTCGGTGTTTGCCCCCACCGTCAGGCCCCACCGGGGNGCAAAGAAGCGGTACACCACCACCCCGGCGGCGGCCAAGAAGAAGCCCCCGGCCCCGGTGGCCAGAATGGTTCCGGGGTAGTCCTTGAGCCCCGGGATGTCCCAGCCCAGCTGGCCGGGGGCCAGGGTCAGGGTGCCGTGGCCCAGGGCTTCCCGGACGAAGGCCGTCCCCGTCAACAAAACGGTCAGACCCAGGCCGGTCTGGAGGGCCTTCCCCAGCTCGAAGCCCAGGGCTCCGAGACCCCGGTCGAGGGGCATGAGGACCACCAGCGGACTGAACGCCAGCAGGATGAGGTAGGGCCCCCAGGCGGCCCGGACCCCGGGGACCCACAGGGTTGTGACCAGGTCGATGAGGGTGACCAAGACCACCGTCGTCCCGAGAGACGCCCAGAATTGCCCCGGGGCCCCCAGGGTTTCTCGGGTGGACACCACCACGGTGGCCACGGCCCCCAGGAGCAGGGTGGCCACGAGGCCGAACAGAAACGCGGCGCCCAGGGAGCCGGTTACCCCGAGCAAAGGGGTCAAGGCAAGGACGAAAAACCTGAGAAAGGTGGTCATGGGCCTAGTATAGCAGAACCGAAGCCGACGATCCAAGGAAAGAAAATGCGTATATTCTCAGGATGGAAACCGAAACGCTGTGGTGTGAGTTTTGCGGTCAGCCCGGGGAACCCTCGTGGGGCGGGACCATCCTGTGCGAAAATTGCTATGGGTCCCTGGGGGCCACCTGCGGGGGCCGACCACCCCGGCCCCATGAGAAGCCCCGGGCCGAAGACGTGGGCCCGGTCTGCTAGGGTTCGGCTCACCCCCTGGGGCCGGGCCCCTCGACACCTAGCCGTCCGGGGATGTCGTCGATGCTGTTCACCACGACGTCGGCCGCTTCGAGGACCCCTGGGGGGCAGGTCGCGCTGGCGACGGCGATGAAGACGCCCACTCCGGCGGCCCGGGCGCAGGCCAGGTCGACGTCGCTATCCCCCACAAACGCCACGTCCCCCGGGGTGAGCCCCACTGCGCTGGCAAACCTGAGCACCGATTCGGGGTCGGGCTTGGGATGGGTCACCCGATCGGCCGAGGCCCAGAACTCGATGGCCTCGCCGCCGTGGGCCGCTAGGTCACGGGTGGCATTGGCGTACAGGTCCGACGTCGCCACCCCCAGTCGGTAGCCTCGGTGACGCAAAAGCTCCAACGTCTCCCGGACCCGACCCAACGGGGTTGCCGTGGGCGGCGATTCTTCGAACAAGTCCGTGGTCGCCCGGGTGATTTCGGGGAGGAAGCGGTCCCAAGGGGGCCCGTGTTCCCCCAGGAGGCGGTGGTGGGCCCGGTAGATCTGTTCGGAGGTGCCACTGGCCAACGGTCCCCCGGGGACAGGGCGATCCTGAGCGATGCCCAACAGGGCCTCCAGGTCTCCGGTGGTCCTCGGGTGGGGGTACCGCGCCCTCAGTTCCTCAAACAGCCGTCGGTTCAGGGCGATCCACCCAGGAAAGGCATCCACCAGGGTCCCATCCTTGTCGAACAGGAACCCCCGGATCCCGACCTTCATTTTGAAAATTCCTCGGCCAGGGCTTTCAACGCCCGGACCACCTCCACGGGTTGGTCCGAGGCCCAAACGGCCGACACGACGGCCNCCCCCCGGGCCCCGGCCTCGAACACAGCCCGGGCGTTCCGGGGAGTGACGCCGCCGATTCCCACCACAGGAAGGGGGGTGGCCCTCACCAATGCGGCTAACCGCCCGAGGGTCACCGCCTCGGTGTCGACCTTGGTCGTCGTGGGGTAGAGGGCTCCGATTCCGAGGTAGTCGGCCCCGTGGGCCTCGGCCTGGCGGATCTGGGCCTCGGTTCTCGCCGAGACGCCTATCCATTTCCCGGGGCCCCAAAGCCGCCGGGCCGCCTCGGCGTCGAGGTCGCTTTGGCCCAGGTGGACCCCGTCGGCGTCCAAAGCCATGGCCACATCCAGCCGATCGTTGACCACCAGCGGAATCCTAAGGCGCCGGGTCAGGGGAAGGATCCGTCGGGCCGTTTCGTACAGGTCCCGGGCCGAGCCCTTTTCCCGGACTTGAAGGCAGGTCACTCCGGCCTCGAGGACGGCCTCGAGGGAATCCCAAAACGACCCCGGGGCTCCGAGGGNGCGGTCGGTGACCACGTACACTCCCAAGTCGAGTCCCGTCATTCCCCAAGCCCCGCCGCCTTGTACAGGCCATAGAAGTGGTGGATGGGGCCGATCCCCTGGCCCACGGCCAACCCATGCCGGATCCCTTCGGTGACGTAGGCCTTGGCGTCCCGGATCGCCGCTTCGAGGTCTCCGGACCGGGCCCAGAGGGCTGCGCACGCCGACGACAAGGAGCAACCCGTGCCATGGGTGTGCCGGGCATCGAGCCGTTCTGCGGCGAACAGCGTGGTCCCGCGGGCCGTGACCAGGACGTCGGTGGCTCCGTCGGATCGGTGACCGCCCTTCACGAGGACGGCTTTGACCCCCGAGGCCAACAGGTGCCGACCGGCGGCTTCCATCTCCTCTTGGGTCCGGATGGTCAAACCGGTGAGGGCCTCGGCTTCGGGGATGTTGGGGGTCACGAGGTCGGCCAGGGGCAAGAGCCGGCGGATGAGCAGGGACACGGCCTCGGGTTGCAACAGGGCGTGCCCGCTCTTCGATACCATCACCGGGTCCACGACGAGGTGGGGCACCCGGTGGGTTTCCAAAAACGACGCGACGGCCTCGAGGACGGCCGGCTGGGACAGCATGCCGACCTTCACCCCGTCGACCCGGATGTCGTCAAAGACGGCCTTCAACTGGGCCACCACGAACTCCGGGGGCACGTCGAGGATGGCCGTTACCCCCTGGGTGTTCTGGGCTGTGAGGGCGGCGATGACGCTCATCCCGTAGGTACCACAGGCCGAGAAGGCCTTGAGGTCGGCTTGGATGCCGGCCCCCCCCGAGGAGTCACTCCCCGCGATGGTCAGCAGATGTTTCATGGTGGTTCCTTTCCTACGCCGGCATTACCCGGATCAGGTTCCTGCGGTGGGGACCGCTCGGGTCAGGGGTTTCACCGCACCCCTCTCTCAGCCGGACTCATCCAGCTCCCCCGGTGTGTTAACCAGCCCACGATAGGATCCTCCCCCTGGGGGTGTCAAGATCCGGAAGCGGAGCGTCGTGCCTTCCAGGCGGTGAACCCGACCAAGGCCAAGGCGATGGGCAGCACGACGAACGCCCAGCCCTGGCCGGTGAAGAGCTGCAGGAGCCAGTACCGAACCGGACTTCCCCCATCGGTAAACGCTGTGACCTGGACGGTCCCCCCCGCCAGGCCGGCCACCCCGCTCTGGGCCCCCAGGGTGGTGATCAGGGGGGCCAGTTGGGTCGAGATCCACAAGAAGCCAGCCACCACGGGAAGGGCCGCGATCACGGCCCGGATGACGTTCCCCCGGAACACCAGCACGGTGAGGGAAAAGATCGAAATGAGGTTGGGCAGGTCTCCGGCGGGAAGCACGTGGTTTCCGGGAATCACGAAGGCGAGGCCGAGGCTCAGGGGCATCAATAGCAAACCCGTGGCCATCACCGAGGGGTTGGTCATCAGGAAACCGGTGTCGAAACCGATGGTCACGGGCCGGTTTCCCAGGTGGGGAGCCACCCCCGTCTTCAGGGCCTCGCTCACTGGGTTCATGGCTTGGCCGATCAAGGAGCCGCACTGGGGAAGGATAAACAAGATGGCGGCCAGGGAGACCGCCAATTCGGCGATCTTTCGGACCTCATAGCCGGCCAGGACCCCGAGGAACACCCCCAGAAGGGCTCCGATCACCATGGGCTGGCCCCAGGCCGAGGCTTGGGTCTTCGCCTGGCTGGGGTTCCAGACCAGCCGATGGAACCCGGGGATCCGGTCGAAGAGGGCATCCAGGGCGACGGCCCAGGGCAACAGGCTCACCACCGAGAACGGACTGATCCCCACTCCCGGGACTCCGATTTCTCGGGCCACGTGGGGCGCCGACCAGTCGCACGCCAGAATCGTCAGGGTGGCGATGACCACCACCGACCCCAGGGCCAGCCAGGGGTTCCCGGACAGGGCCAGGACCAAGGCGCCGAGGAAGGCGAAGTGCCAGTAGTTCCACAGGTCGATGTAGAGGGTCGAAGTGGCCCGGGCCACCAGCAACCCCAGGTTGAGGACGAGGACCACCACGATCGATACCGGGGCCATCCAGCCAGCCCAGGTGATGGCCGCCAGGGGAGGCCACCCGGCGTCGACCACCGGGAACGCCAAGCCCCGGACCGTCGCCAAGGCTTCGATGGCCGGCTTGAGCAAGCCCAGGAACGCATCGTAGACGAGGAAGATCCCGGCGAACCCGGCCCCCAGTTGCAGGGCCGCCACCAGGGCCGACCCCACCTTCATCCGGGCGACCAGGGCCAGGATGAGGATGATCACCGGGAGCATGACGAAGGCCTTGAAACTGAAGAACCACGAGAGGGCGGCTTGAAGAATTTCCATTCCCCCATTGTAGGGCCAGAATTGCCCCCGGGAACAAGAAATCTTGGTGGACATCCCCGGACGGGGCGGCTATACCTGTCCTCATGACTCTGGTAACCGTGTTCCTCACCCTTCTGCTCATTATGGATCCCTTTGGCTCGATCCCGGTGTTCATGGCCCAACTGCGGCACCTTGCCCCGGGACGTCGGCGGCTGGTGATTGTCCGGGAGTTGCTGATTGCCCTGGGGACCTTGGCGGTGTTCCTTTGGTTCGGCCAGTCGATCTTGTCAGGCTTGCACCTCGACCAACCCGCCCTCCAGATTTCCGGGGGCGTCATCCTCTTCCTGATTGCTTTGAAGATGATCTTTCCGGGGGAAATGGCCTCCGGGGGCGGCTCTGGGGAATCCTCGTCCCCGGTCCCCGCCGGGGAGCCCCTGGTGGTCCCCCTGGCCATTCCCTTGGTCGCAGGGCCCTCGGCCATGGCCTACATTATCCTGATCAGCACCCAGTACCCCGAGCGCCGGCTCGAATGGCTCCTCGGCCTGGGGATGGCCTGGGCCGTGAGCGTCATCGTCTTGTTGATGGCCGACGCCCTGGCCAAATGGCTCGGGGCCCGGATGATCACGGCCATCGAGCGGCTGATGGGGATGATCCTCACCACCTTGGCCATCCAGATGCTTCTGGATGGGTTACGGTCGGTGAAAATAGAGTAGAATAGAGTCATGCAAGTCAGAAGCCCCGAACTCTTCCAAAAACTCGAACAAATGGCGACCCACTACAAGAACAACGTCGCCTCCACCTTCCTCAAGGCCGACCTCTCCACCTTGACCCTGACCCGACGGGATTGGGATGAGGTGGAACTCATCACGGCCCGGCAAGAGGTGTTCCGGCACCAGGGGTACCATCTGGACGAACTGTACCTCAAGCTCCTGTCCCTGGCCCGGCTCATCCGCCAAGCGAGGACGCAGTTGGCCCCTGGGTTGAAGGGCAAGGTCGCGAACCGACTGGCCAACCGGTCCGCCCAAGAAAAGGTCATGGCCGAAATGGCCGTGGCCAACTTCCTGCCCAACGTGGCCGCCCTGAGCGACATGGTCCTCGAACTCTATCGGCTGGCGGTCAGCGAAGACATGGCGCAGAACGAGGGCAAGGCGAAGTTCCTCGCTTCGGTTCCCGAGGCCAGAGAAATCGAGAGTCTCCTCAAATCTTGATCTTTCGGGTCTTGAGCAAGGTTCTTACGAAAAGGTAGTTTGAAGGGACATGACTGAACTCGTTTCTGAAATCCACAAGCGCATGACTTTCGCGATCATCAGTCACCCTGATGCCGGGAAAACCACCACCACCGAAAAACTTCTCCTCTTTGGTGGGGCCATCCACATTGCCGGGGCCGTGAAGAGCAACAAGAACTCCCGGGCAGCGGTGTCCGACTTCATGCAGATGGAGAAGGAGCGGGGGATTTCCATCAGTTCTTCGGTCATGGGCTTCGAGTACGGCGGTCGCCACATCAACCTCTTGGATACCCCGGGGCACGCAGACTTCAGCGAAGACACCTACCGGGGATTGTCGGCGGTGGACAGTGCCCTGCTTCTGATCGATTCGGTCAACGGTGTGGAAGAGCGGACTCGAAAACTGATGGAAGTGTGCCGGATGCGTTCGACCCCCATCGTGACGTTCATCAACAAGCTCGACCGCGAGGGGAAGGATCCCGTGGAACTGCTCGACGAGGTCGAGAAGGAACTCGTGGTGCAGGTGCGCCCGGTGACCTGGCCCATCGGTCAAGGGCAGGCCTTCAAGGGCGTGTATAACCTGCTCGAGAACAACCTGTACCTGTTCAAGCCTGGCCAGGTCGAGAAGCCCACCGATGTGATCGCCGTCCGGGGGATCGATGACCCGGCCCTCGACCGGGAGGTGGGCGACTTCCTCGCCAAGAAACTCCGGGACGATGTGGAATTGATCACCTCGATCTACCCCCCGTTCGCCACCGACGAGTACATGGAAGGGCTTGTGACCCCGGTGTTCTTCGGGTCGGCCCTGAACAACTTCGGGGTCCGGGAACTTCTCGACAACTTGGTCCGCCTGGCCCCGACCCCCCAACCCAAAAAATCCGAGGAACGAGTCGTCCGCCCCGAAGAGAGCAAGTTCACCGGGTTCATCTTCAAGATCCACGCCAACCTCGACCCCAAGCACCGGGACCGGGTCGCCTTCCTCCGGATCTGTTCCGGTCGGTTCGAACGCAACAAGCAGTACTGGCATGTCCGGGGNGGAAAGCCCTATCGAACGGCCAACCCCACGGCGTTCATGGCCCAGAACCGGGACATCATCGATGAAGCCTGGCCCGGGGACATCGTGGGGCTCCACGACACGGGCACCTTTAAGATCGGCGATACCCTCACCGAGGGCGAGGATTTGCACTACCAAGGGATTCCCAGCTTTGCTCCCCAGATTTTCCGGACCATTGCCAACGCTGATCCCATGAAAGATAAGCAATTCCACAAGGGCCTCGACCAACTCGCCGAAGAAGGCGTTGTCCAGGTGTTCACGAAACCCCATAACCAGAATGTCCGGGTCCTTGGGGTCGTCGGGCAACTGCAGATCGAAGTTCTTCAATACCGTCTGGAACACGAGTACGGGGCCAAGTGCCGGTATGAGCCCGTGGAGTTTACGGTGTGCAACTGGATCACCAGCGACGATCCCAAGGCCCTGGAGGCGTTTGTGGACCGGTACAGCCACAAGATCCTCCTCGACGTCCGGGGCACCTACATCTTCATGGCCGAGAATCCCTGGCTTCTGGCCCGTATGAAAGCTGATAACCCAGCCATCCGATTTTACCCGACCAGTGAAATGGTCGAAAGCCGGGCATGATGACAAATCCCTTCATCGGTCGCTACACCCACGGCAACATCCTCGTGAAAACCAATGCGGGGAACCTCTTTTGGTTGCTGATCCTCATGTTGGTGGCCGGGGGGGCCATCCTGGCGTTGACCCTGATCTCCCCCGGGGTCGGGGGCCTCGTGGTCCCCGCCATCCTGTTGGGGTTCTTGGCGGCCACCCTCGGGGCCCTTCTACTGTTGACCCTCGGGCAATTTCGAGCCTCGTCGGTGGTGGCCTTCTTTACCCTCTTGGCCGTGGTGACTGCCGTCTCCCTGGTGAGTCGCAGCGGTGCCAACGAGATGGACCTGTTCCAGACCACGGTCCTCTTCTTTTTGGGGCTGATGGTGTTGTCGGCCATCGGGGTGGGNGGGGGCCTCGCCGTGTTCTGGGTGGTCACCGGGGCCGCCACCCTGGTCTGGGTCCAATTCGTCCCAGCCCTCGGTGTGAACCTAGGCCTCACCCTTGCCCGGTGGAACGCCACCTACAACCCGCTGGTCATCGGGGTGATCTACCTGGCCGGGTCCCTGGCCGGGGCCGTGCTGCTGATCCAGAATCGCCGGAACCTGAAGCTCATGCAGTTCGACCAGGAAATCATTGAAACGACGAACCAAATGCTGGAACAAACCGTCGCCGACCGGACCCAGGCGCTCCAAACCATCCTCGACAGCTCGGGCCAAGGGTTGTTCACCTTTGGGGCCGACTTTCTGATCGGCCCCGACTTCTCCCAGGGGTGTCGGGNGATGTTCGGTGAAGAGATCGCCGGANCCCCCGCCGACAAACTGCTCTTTCCCTTCGGGGGCGAGGCGGCCCGAGACTTTCGCCAAGGCTTGGAGCTGTACTTTGCCGGGAAGTCCCGGGCTTCGGTGATCTTTGATCTTCTCGAGAAGGAAACCTTCGTCCACGGCCGGGCCCTCGAAATTGACTACCGGGAGGCTGGCCCCGGGACGGTGCTGTGCGTCCTCACCGACGTCACCGTGCACCGGCAACTGTTGGAACGGAATCGGGTCGATGAGGCTCGGCGCACCCTGGTCCTCAAGGCCCTGGGGCACAAGCACTTCTTTGCCGGCCTGTTGGCCGAAGCCGAACATCTGTTCGGGGTCCTCAGGATCTACGAGGAACGACCGGCCACCCCCGACGAGGCCAAGAGCCTGTTGCAAGAGATCCACACGTTCAAGGGGAACTGCGGATTCTTCGGGTTCTCGGTGACCATGGAAGTGGCCCACGACTTTGAATACGCCGTGACCGACGCCCAGACCCTGGGGGNGGAGCTGGACTACCGGGACCTGAGTCTCGACTTGAAGAAGGCGTACTACCAGGAACTGAACGTCATCACCGACGCCCTGGGGGCCGATTGGCTCGAGGAAGCCGGGGGAATTGTCATTCCCCGGGACATTTACAATCGTCTGGCCCGGTACGTTTCTAAGACCTTCCCCGACGATACCCGTTTGGTGGACCTGCTGGAGCACTATCGCAAGCTGTCCCTCCGGGACCTGTTCTCCCGGTTCCCGTTTGTGGCCCAGTCGACGGCCGAGAAGTTGGGCAAGCGCATCGCTCCCATGGAGATTGTGGGAGGAGAGCTCCGGGTGGTCCCGGACCGGTTCGAGGCCTTCGTCGATTCCTGCGTCCACATGGTGAACAACATGGTGGACCACGGGATCGAGTTGCCCTACATTCGGGAGGCCCAGGGGAAATCCCCCGAAGGGCGCCTGACCCTAAAGATTGTCCGGGAGCCCCAATCGGTCATCCTTCAGTTCATCGACGACGGCCAGGGGATCTCCCTTCCTGACGTCGAGGCCCGGGCCAAGGCAGCGGGCTTGCTGCCCCCGGATTCTCGGCCGTCACCCCGGGAGGTCCTGTCTGTCCTCTTCGCCCCGGGGTTTTCGACCAGAAAAGAGGCGACGGAAGTGTCCGGCCGGGGCATTGGCCTTGCGGCTGTCCGGGAAGAGGCCGAGCGTTTGGGAGGCACCATCGAGGTGCAGACTAAGGTGAATGCTGGTACAACGTTCGAGATCATCCTGCCCATCGGGGTGTTCGCAAACCGAAGGAGAACGACATGAGAGTTGAATTTGCAAATCCCTTTGTGACGGCCGCCGTCCAGACCTTTCAGAAGGAAATCGGCGTCCGCTTGTCCCGGAAGGACCTGAAACTCAAGGACTCTCCGGTGCCGTCCCAGGCCATCTCGATCATCATCGGGGTCACGGGGGCCGTCCGGGGCCAGGTTGTGCTGTCCCTCGACGAGAACGTGGCCATGGCGGTGACCAAGGCCATGATCCCTGGCAAGTTGCCCGTGGAACTCAAGAAGCTCGTGAACAGCGCGGTGAGTGAACTGGCCAACATCATCACCGGGCAGGCCAGTATCCTGCTGGCCGGGGACCACGGCAAGATCGACATCACGCCACCGGCCATCGTGATGGGAGGCGAACTGAAGATGGATTTCCTGAACCTTCAGACCATCTGCCTGTCGTTTCTCTCGGAAATCGGCTCCTTAGAACTCAACATCGCCCTAACGGAGGGAACCCTATGAAGCGTGGACTGATCGTCGACGACGCAACTGTGATGAGGATGCGGCTGCGCGACATCCTGCAAGCCAAGTTTGAAGTGGTTGGGGAGGCCGAAAACGGAGCCCGGGCGGTGGAACTGTACGAACAGTTGAAGCCGGATTTTGTGACCATGGACATCACGATGGCAGAAATGAACGGCATGGACGCCCTGAAGAGCTTGGTGACCCGGTACCCCGAGGCCAAGGTGGTGATGGTGAGCGCCATGGGCCAGAAGGCCATGGTGTTCGAGGCCCTTTCCCAAGGCGCCAAGGACTTCATCATCAAGCCCTTTGACCCCGACCGGGTGATTGTGGCCATCGATCGGCTGTTCGAGTAACCCTTGACGCCCACCGTTCTCGTCCTGATTTTTGTTCTCGGGGTTGTGGGGGCCACGTTCACCCTGATTGTCCGGGGGGNGACGGCCGGGAAGGCGGCGAGTGCCGAGGTACAACGCCTCCGGGTTGGCCGTCATGCCCAGGGTCCCCTTCCCGGACTGACGATCCAACGTCTGGGTCCCCAGGACCGGGCGGCGTGGGAACGGCTCTGGGGCGTCTACTGCGACTTCTATGGGGTGGATGTCCCTCCGTCGACCACGGAAACCACCTGGTCACGGCTCGTGGACCCGACCTCGGCGGTCCAAGGGTTCGGCGCCTTTGACCCGTCGGGGAACCTCCTGGGCTTTGCCCACATTGTCCTCCATCCCCACACCTGGAGCCCCAAGTTGCTCTGTTACTTGGAGGATTTGTTTGTGGCCCCTCCGTACCGGGGCAGGAGCGTGGGACACGCCCTGATTAGTTTCCTGTGGAAGAAGGCCGAGGACGAGGGGNGGGGCCGGGTCTACTGGCATACCGAGGGCACCAACGCGGCGGCCCGTCGCCTGTACGATCGATTCCGCCCGGCCGATGGTTACGTTCGGTACACCTTGACCCTCAACCCCAACGAATCGTAAGCGTCTCAGGGGTATGGGGGTCCCATTCGACCGTGCCCCCCTGCTGGCTGGCCAAGAACGACAACAACTCCCACCCCAGGCTCGAAGCCCGGCGGTGGGGGACGATCCGGGCCCACAGTCCCCGGTCTTCGATCACCGACAGGACCACCGTGCCGGGGCCCTGGGGCTTGAGTCGAAACGTGAGGTTCCAGGGGTCCGACCCGGGGCCTTCGCTCCCGAGGCCCACGAGCAGTTCATTCAAGATCAGTCCTAGGGTAAAGGCCTGGCCCGGGGTCAGGGCCAGGTCGTCCAGGTCGAGGTGCAGGCTCACCTGGGATGTGAGGCGTTGGCTCGACAAGAGGNGGTGGATCAGCCCTGCGGCGTAACTCTGGGCGTTGACCAGGGTGGCCCGTTCGGGCTCGTACATCTCTTCTTGGACCATGGCCAGGGCGTGGATCCGGGCTTGGTGGGCCTCCAAGGCTTCTTTGGCCGCCGGGTCGGTCGCGTGCTCTCGTTGGAGGTCCAAGAGCACCAGGATGATCTGCAGGTTGTTCTTCACCCGGTGGTGAACCTCGGCCAACAGAAGGTCCTTCTCCTTGAGTTGCCGGACTAACTGGGCCGTGCGGACCTTGATCTGGTCCTCGAGCCTCGTCTGGTAGTGTTCCTTTTCCCGCAAGAGGGCGGCTCTCTCCTGCAGCCGATCGAGGAGGGGCGGCAGGAGTTCCAGGCTTGGCAAGGGCTTCAGCAGGTAGTCCCAGGCCCCCCGACGGAGGGCCTCCACGGCCTGGCCCACGTCGTTGCTCCCGGTGAAAACCACAAAGGGGGTCAAGGGCGCGAGGCTTTTGACCTGGGCGAGGACCTCGAGGCCGCCCAACCCCGGCATGGCGAGATCACACAGGACCACGTCGAAGGGTTCCCGACGAAAGGCTTCCAGCCCCGAGGACCCGTCGGGGGCCGTGACCACCTGAAATTTCTGTTGGGTCAGGTAGGCCGAAAGAAGTTCCAGGATGGTGGCATCGTCGTCAATGACCAGAACTGTCCGCNCTCTCTGCCCCCCGGCTTGAACCATAAACTGCCCGCCCCGGGGATGCAAGGTCGGGTTGCCCGGAACGGCCTTTGTCAGTATGTTTCGCCCATGGTCACTGAAAACTCCCTTGCCCCTGACTTTACCCTTCCTGACTCCGACGGCAACCCCGTGTCCCTCTCCTCGTTCCGGGGGAAGACCGTCGTCCTGTTCTTTTACCCCGGGGACGATACCCCGGTCTGCACCCGGGAAGCCTGCTCGCTCCGGGACGGGGTCCCCAGCCTGGCGGGGAAGAATGCCGTGGTCGTGGGGGTCAGTCCCGACACCGTCGACAGCCACAAGAAGTTCCAAACCAAGTACGGCCTCCCGTACACCCTTTTGGCCGACCCGGACAAGAAGGTGCTGACCGAGTGGGGGGNCTGGGGCGAAAAGAACCTCTATGGCAACACGGTGGTCGGGGTCATCCGCCAGACCTTCGTGATTGGCCCGGATGGCATCGTGAAGAAGCACATCAAGCGGGTCAAGAACGACGACGCCGCGAACCAGGTTCTCGCCTTCCTCTGACTCCGGCCCCAGAACCACCATAGTCACCGGGCCCGATCTCTGCTATGGATGGACTATGAAGCTTCGCTGTTTGGCATTCCTCGCCGTGGTGGCCGTGGCCCCCGCCTGGGGGCACCCCCATGAGTGGGTGGACTGGGGGGTTGGCCTGGTGGTCGAAACCCAGAAGCCGGTCCGGGTCGTGGAGGGAAGGGTCGAATTGACCTGGGACGAATGGTTCTCGGCCCTGGTCCTCACGGATTACCCCACCCTGGGGAAGGCACCCCTGTCCGCCTCGGACCTCGCCACCCTCGACACGACCTACGGGCTGGCCGATCCCGACCGTGCCGTCAACTTTTCGGTGTTGTACCAAGGCCATGCGATCAAGGTCAAGCTGACCATCCAGCAGCCCAAATCCGATGGCAAGCAAATCACCCTGGTCTACTCGTTTCCCCTGGGGCTGAAAGTCCTCGCTCCCAGTGAGTTACGGGTCGAACTGTACGATCCCACCTACTACGCCGACATGGGCATCCGGGCCAAGGCCGGGGGGTACTTCGTCTCCTCCACGGGCTCGCCCGTGGAGGCTGGCACCTTTCAGTTTCAACAGGACGTTCGCCACCCCTACTATGGCGGGTCGGTCCTTCCCGAAGTGGTAGCTTTCGCCCTTCGGCCTTGATAGAATGGCTCCATGAACCCCTCCCTCGCGACCCTCGAACCAGCCCTCCTTTGGAAGCATTTTGACGCCTTGTCGGCCCAGCCCCGGTGCAGTCGCCAGGAGGAGAAGGTTCTGGCGTTTTTGAAGGCCCAGGCGGACGCCTGGGGCCTGCCCTGGAAGCAGGATGCGGCGGGCAACCTCGTGATCCGCAAGCCAGGGGCCCCGGGGTACGAAGACCGCCCCACCGTCGTCCTTCAGGGCCACGTCGACATGGTCTGCGAGCAGAACCGGGGTCGGAACCACGACTTTCAATGCGACCCCCTGGAACTGGTGGTGGACCAGGGGTGGGTGAAAGCCGACGGGACCACCCTGGGTGCCGATAACGGCATTGGTGTGGCGGCCATGCTGGCCGTCCTCGAAGACAAGACCCTGGTCCACGGTCCCCTGGAGTGCCTCTTCACGGTGGACGAGGAAACCGCCTTGACCGGGGCTTCGGCCCTCGACCCTGGGCTGATCTCCGGGCGAATCCTGCTCAACCTCGACAGTGAAGACGATGGGCATTTCACCATCGGATGCGCCGGGGGCATGGTGTCCCTGGCGGATGTGCCGGTGGCGACGTCGAAGACCGACGCCGGGGCCGGGTGGTCGGTGTTCCTCAAGGGGCTGTCCGGGGGCCATTCGGGGATGGACATCCACCGACAGAGGGGGAACGCCCTGAAACTCGGGGCCCGGTTCCTGGCGGAGTTCCTGGCCAGCCAACCGTCCGGGGCTTGGCAGGTTGCCTCCCTGGAAGGCGGCGACAAGCACAACGCCATCCCCCGGGAAGTCGTAGCGTTGATGGCCGGTCCCGCCGACGGCGAGGCGGCCCTCCGGGCCTTCGCCGACCGGGCCGTGGCCGAGTACGCCGCCGAGTTGGGGCCCGAGGGCGAGCGGTTAGCCTACGAGGTTTCCCAGGTCCCGGTTCCCGGTCGCGTCCTCNCCCCGGCGAGCCAACAAACCTTTCTGGACCTGATGGCGGCCCTCCCCGATGGGGTCCAGGGGATGAGCAAGGTCGTCCCCGGGCTGGTCGAGACCTCGTGCAACCTGGCCAGCGTTCGGATTTCGGACAACGTCGTCCAGGTGCTCACCAGCGAGCGGTCGAGCCGCTTGTCCCTCCGGAACGAAACGTCCCGGCGGGTCGAGGCTGTGGTTCGGCTGGCCGGTGGGGNGGTCCGCCACGGCAGCCACTACCCGGCGTGGTCCCCGGCCCCCCAGAGCCCCCTCCGGGACAAGGCTCTGGCCCTGTGGAAGGCCAAGACGGGCCAGGACCCCATCGTGGAACTGATCCACGCAGGGTTGGAGTGCGGGGTCATTGGAGACAAGGTTCCGGGGATGGACATGATTAGCTTTGGTCCCAACATCCGGGGAGCCCATACCCCCGAGGAGAGGGTCGAGGTGGCATCGGTGGCGGTCTTCTTCAGCCTCGTGGTCGACCTTTTGAAGGAATTGACGTGACCCTAGAGGGACTGGCCCCGGAACCAGTCTGGCGGCACTTTGCGGGTCTCTCGGCCCTCCCTCGCCCTAGCCAGGGGGAGGGGGCCGTGCTGGCGTATCTGAAAGGACTCTTCACCACCTGGGGTTTGGACTGGTCCCAGGACACTGTGGGAAACCTCGTGGTCCGAAAGCCGGCCAGTCCGGGGCGTCCCACCCAGCCCACCGTCGTTCTGCAGGCCCACGTCGATATGGTGGGCGAGCAGGAGCCCGGGGGCACCCATGACTTCACCCGGGATCCCCTGACCCTCGTGGTCGACGACGGCTGGGTCCGGGCCGAGGGCACGACACTCGGGGCCGACGACGGCGTCGGGGTGGCCTTGATCCTGGCGGTTCTCGAGGATGGCTCCCTGGTCCATGGTCCCCTCGAAGGGTTGTTCACCGTCGACGAAGAAAAGGACATGACGGGGGCCGCCGGGTTGGACGCCGGTCTGTTGACCGGGACCATCCTCTTGAACCTCGATGGAGAAGGCGCAGGTCGCTTTCAGATCGGGTCGGCGGGAGGCTCGACGACGACGGGACGAATCCCCGTCTCCCAGACCCGAACCGATGCGCCCCAGGGCTGGTTGGTGACGGTCGGTGGCCTCCCCGGAGGCCACTCCGGGGTGGACATCCACCGACAAACCGGGAACGCCCTGGGGTTGGCCGCCCGGTTCGCCAGTGAGTTCCTGGGGACCCAGCCCCCGGGGACCTGGCAACTCGCCGGGTTTTCCGGGGGAGACAAGGACAACACCATTCCCCGGGGGGCGTTGCTGACCTGGGCCGGTCCCCGGGAGCCTGGCCCCCTGGTCGCCCATGCCCGGGCTGCGGAGGCCCTCTGGGCCGAGGAGCTCGGTCCCGGCGTGACCCCCGTGGTGACCGTCGAACCCGTCCCCCGGCCTGAGCACACACTGACCCCGGGGAGTCAGCAGACCCTCCTCGACCTCGTGTCCGCCCTCCCGGACGGGGTTCAAACCCGGAGCCGGGTAGTCCCCGGGTTGGTCGAAACCTCGTGCAACCTCGCCCGGGTCAGGGTGGAGGGTGGCGAGGCCACCGTCGTCGTGAGCCTTCGGTCCAGTGATCCCGGGCTTCTGCGCGACGCCGGCCGCCGGGTGAGGTCGGTAGTCACCCTGGCCGGAGGGACCGTCGAGGCGGCGGGGTCTTACCCCCCGTGGCGGCCCCCCCTCGAGAGCCGACTCCGGACCCTGGCCCCGGCCCTTTGGACCCAGGTCACGGGGCTGCCGGCGGTGGTCGAGGTCGTCCACGCCGGCCTCGAATGCGGCTTTCTGGCCACCAAACTTCCCGGGGCCGACCTGATCAGCTTTGGCCCCGAGTTGGTCGACATCCATACCCCCCGGGAACGGGTGGAAATTGCGTCGGTGGCCCGGGTCTATCCCTATCTCTGCGCTCTTTTGGAGGCCCTATGACGTCGCGCCCCTATCCCCTGAGGCGGGTTGGCTTTGTGGGGGGTGGCCAGCTGGCCCGGATGGCGATCTACCAGACCGCCAAGCTGGGGTTCCACTTCACGGTCTTGGACCCCGATCCCCAGGCCGGGGCTAACCCCCTGGCCGACCGGGTCTTGACGGGTGGGCTCTACGATTCCCAGGCCCTGACCGACCTCGTGACGTCTTGTGAAGTGACCACCTACGACATCGAGCATTGCGACACCACGGTGCTGGCCGACCTCGAAGCGGCCGGCCACGTGATCCTGCCATCGCCCCGGCTGCTGCAAATCGTTCAGGATAAGGTTCGGCAAAAGGAGTGCTACCTGGCCGCAGGGCTCCCGGTGGCTCCGTTCGTGGACCAAGCCCTGGAGGACTTAGGTCCCGGGGCCTTTCCCGTCGTCCAGAAGGCCCGGACCGGCGGCTACGATGGCCGGGGGGTCGCCGTCCTCCGGAACCCCGGGGACCGGGCCCGGGCCCTTCCGGGAAACACCCTCCGCCGGGAAGGCTCGTACCTGGAGGCCTGGATTCCGTTTGTGAAAGAGCTCGGGGTTATGGTGGCCCGGGGATCCGACGGGGCGGTGGTGGTCTACCCGGTGACCGAAATGGTGTTTGATCCCGACCTGCACCTTTGCACCAGCGTGGTGGCCCCCGCCGACCTCGATCCACGGCTAGCGGCCCAAGCCGGGGCTCTGGCGGTGGCCGTCGTCGAAGCCCTGGGGGGCGTGGGGGTCTTCGGGGTCGAGCTGTTCCTGACCGACGACGGGCGTCTGCTGGTGAACGAGACCGCCCCCCGGCCCCATAACTCGGGACACTACACCATGGAAGCCTGTCGGACCTGTCAATTTGAGAACCACCTGCGGGCCGTCGCCGGCCTTCCCCTCGGGGATCCGGGGGTCCACAGTCCAGCCGTCATGGTGAACCTTCTGGGTCGCGGCCACGGGCCCACCCACCTCGAGGGCCTCGATGCGGCCCTGGGGGTTCCGGGGTTTTCCCTCCACCTGTACGGCAAAGGTCAGTGCCGGCCGGGCCGCAAGATGGGGCATTTCACGGTGACGGCTCCCACCGCCCAGGAGGCCCTCGACAGGGCCCGGGCCATCGAACGAACCCTGGCCGTGAAAGGAGGTTGAGATGCCCGACGTAGGGATTATCATGGGGAGTGACTCAGATCTTTCGGTGATGGCCGAGGCGGCGGCCATCCTGGGTGTGTTGGGGGTGTCGACCGAGACGACCATTGTCTCGGCCCATCGGACGCCCCACCGGCTGGCCGAGTACGCCGCCAAGGCCCGGTCCCGGGGCATCCAGGTCATCGTGGCCGGGGCCGGGGGAGCCGCCCACCTTCCCGGGATGGTGGCCAGCCATACCGTCTTGCCCGTGGTGGGGGTCCCCATCGTGTCCAAGGCCTTCCAGGGGCTCGATAGCCTCTTGAGCATCGTCCAGATGCCCCCGGGAATCCCCGTGGCCACCGTGGGCGTGGGGGCCGGGAAGAACGCCGGACTCTTGGCCGCCCGGATTCTCGCCACCGCCGACCGGGCCTTGGCCGAGCGCCTGGAAACCTACGCCCGGAACCTGGAAGCCGAGGTTCTCGGCAAGGCCGATCTCCTCGAAGCCCTGGGCCCCGAGGCCTACCTCCAATCCCGAAAGGAACTCTGACATGCCCGCCAAGACCGTTCTCATCATCGATGCTTCTGCACCCTTTGCGGACTACGTGGCCACCAAACTGGAGGCCTTTGGCCTCGTGGTCATCAAATCGCCCCATGGGGTCGATGGCCTGGGAAAGCTCCTCCACCATCGCCCCGACCTGGTCATCGCCGACTATTTTCTTCCCCAGCGCGACTTGGTCTCGGTCCTCAAGGCCAAGGCCAACGACGTGACCGTGGCGTCCATCCCCGTGATCGTGTCGACCAGTCGGATCAGTCGGGACAAGCTGGTTGAATTGACGAAGCTGGGAGTCCGCAAGGTCTTCACCAAGCCTTTGAAGATTGATCAACTGTGGCAGGCGGTGACCGAGATCCTGGGGGTCAAGATCNCCCTGGACGAATCCCCCTGCCTGCTCGACGCCCACATCAACGAAAACGTGGTCTTCGTCGAAGTGGCCATGGGCCTGAACTTTGAAAAGATCAGCTTGCTCGAATTCAAGCTTCACGAACTGATGACCATCCACTCCCTCGAGATCCCCAAGTTCCTGGTGATGCTTTCGAGTCTCGAGCTCAAGGCCGCCGACCTGCCCAAGGTGCGCCGGCTGTTCGAGATCTTGGTCGGTTTGACCCGGGGTCGGGTGAAGTGGGTGAAGGTCCTGACCCAGTCCAAAGCCGTCGAGGCGGCCCTCCGGGGGCTCTGGGAGTTCAGCGAGCTGACCATCACCGACAACCTCGAGAAGGCCATGGACGAGCTCCTGGACAAGGAGAAGTTTGAATCCTTCCTTCACGATGCCAAGCCCGTGGAGACGTCGGCCCTGGAGATGCGCTTCGACAACGACAAGGCCCTGGCCGACCTTTCCAAGCGGATCGAGTCCGAAGGGGCGGACCTGAGGATCGCCGTGGTCGACGACGACTTTATCGTCCAGGAAATCGTCAAGAATACCTTTGCGTCCTCGGGGTCCGAGGTCCTGGCCTTCGAGGACGGCGAAGACTTCCTCCGCCAAATTCCCCCGGACCTCGACCTGCTCTTCCTCGACCTCATGATGCCCAGGGTCGACGGGTTCGGGGTCATGGAACGGTTGAAAGCCCTGGGCAGCCCGACCCCCATCATCGTGCTATCGGCGGTGTCCCGGCGGGACACGGTCTTGAGGGCCCTGGGTTACGGCATCCGCAGCTACATGACCAAGCCCTTGAAGCCCAACGAGCTCCTGAAAAAGACGTTTGAGGTCGTGGGCTCCCACTTCTGAGGCCCGGACGGGAGGTTCCCTTGGCTAGCCCAACGTTCGACCAAGCCTTTGATCATTCTCCCGTGGGGATGGCGTTTTTGTCCGGGGAAGGCGTCGTCCTGTCGGCTAACCCCGCCCTCCTGGCCATGGTGGGAAAATCCCGGGACCAGGTGGAAGGGGTGGCCTTGGCGGCCCACTTTTCCTCCGAAGGTGTCGCTTCCTGGGGAGGCTTTTTTGAATCGTTCCTCCGGGGGGCGGGGACCCAGGAGGGTTTGGAACTCGCCACCCTCACGGCGGCCGGGGAAGCCTGGTGGAACCTTCGGCTCACGGCCCTGGGGGACCAGCCCCAGGACGGCTACTTTGCCGTGGTCCAGGACGTCACGGTTCGCCGGGCCGCCGAGCAAAAGCTTCGCGAAGCCCGGCTCCTGGCCGAAGGGGCCAGCCGGGCCAAGAGCGAGTTCTTGGCCAACATGAGCCATGAGATCCGGACGCCCCTATTCACCATCACGGGGATGACAGACCTCCTCCGTCTGGGAGACCTGAAGCGCGACCAGGCCCACCATGCGGGGCAAATCGCATCGGCGGCCCAGCNCCTCCTCGACCTCGTCAACGATGTCCTCGACTTCAGCAAAATCGAAGCCGGCCAGATGAGCCTGGAGTCGATTCCCTTGGATCTGGACGATGTGGTGGGCCGTAGCCTCGAAGTCGTCACCCTCACCGCCTACCGGAAGGGCATCGAGCTCGTCCTCGACCTCGATCCTTCGGTGCCCCGTCGGTGGCTGGCCGACCCCTCCCGGCTTCGTCAGGTGTTGGTCAACCTATTGGGGAACGCCGTCAAGTTCACCCACCAGGGCAGGGTGACTCTGGTGGTGGAGCCCGGACCCACCTTTCGGGTCCGGGACACGGGGATCGGCATCAGTGAAGAGGCCCGCCGGTCCCTGTTCCACGTGTTCACCCAGGCCGACAGTTCCACCACTCGCCGGTATGGAGGCACGGGGTTAGGGCTGGCCATCAGCCAGAGACTGGTGGGCCTCCTCGGGGGCAAGATCGACCTGACGTCGGTCCCCGGGGAAGGCACGGAGTTCTTCTTCACGCTGAACCTGCCCCTCGACGGACCTCCGGGGGCCCCTCCGGCGCCCCCGGGTCACGGGCGATCCGTCCTGTTGGTCGACGACGACCCCGGGGTCCGGGAGGTCCTGGGCAGGCGGCTGACCGAACAAGGATTTGCGGTCCGAACGGTGGCCAGCCGGGCCGAGGCCCACGACGCGATCCGGGCCCGGCGGCCCGACGTCGTGGTCATCGACCAGGAACTCGGCCCCGAGGACGGGTGGCAGTTGGCCAGCGAGGTCAGGGGTGATGCCGACACCCAGACCATCCCCCTCGTCCTCATGAGTTTGTTGAGGAAGACCCTTGAGCCTTCGCCCCGGTATCCTGCCGACTTGTTCCGGGCGTTTGTCGACAAGCCTGTGAACACCCGCACCCTGGGGCAACTGCTGGCCGCGGGCCTCGAGGGCCGGTGGACAGCGGCGACGGAAACCTCGTCGACGGGCCTGCTGGGCCGGGCCCTCAAGGCAAAGTCCCCCGAACGGTTAAAGATCCTAGTCGCCGAAGACCACGAAGTGAACCGGGAGCTGTTCCGACTCCTCCTGAGAACCTTGGGCCACGAGGTCGTCCTCGTGGAGGATGGTCGAGAAGCGTGCGACGTGGCCGGGGAGGTGAAGCCCCAGCTGATTTTCATGGATTTGCAGATGCCCAAGATGAACGGCTACGAAGCCACCAAGGAGCTGAGGGCCCGGGGCCTCACGTGCCCCATCGTGGCGGTGACCGCCAGCGCGCTCAAGGGCGAGCTGGAGCGTTGCCAGGCCGCCGGGATGGACGGCATCCTCACCAAGCCCTTCAATTTGGACACCCTCGACGGGGTGGTGAAATCCTACGTACCCCGGGCTCTAGGGGCCGCGGCCACCCCCGTGGTCGACCCCGGGCCCCAGGCTCCCCCCCGGGGGGCGGAGGAAGCCTTTTCCCTCGACGAGGCCGCCCGGGTCTTCTTAGGCAACCGGGAGTTGTTGTTCAAAGTGATCGAAAAGTTCCTGGTCCAGACCCGGGGGCTCCTCGAGGCCCTCGACCGAGGGGCCCAGGCCGGCGACGCCGCCGCTCTCCGGGCGTCGGCCCACGCCCTCAAGGGGAGTTCGGCGAACCTGACGGCCCGGCCCCTGGCTCAGGCAGCCCAGGCCTTGGAACTGGCTGCCGCCGACCACGACATCGCCAACGCCCGGGACCTGATCGCCACCATCCGGCATAAGTTTTCAGCGTTCGAACAGACGGTTCGTCCGCTTCTGGAGAAGGCCCCCGGCTAGGGTCAGCGCACCAGCACGCCGTCTTCCAGGATCACCAGGGTGGTNCCGTCCTCTTTCTCGATTTCGATGGTGGGCTCCTTCACGAGGCCGTCGAGGTGAATCAGGGCCGGCCCGTCCTGGTCGTAGTTTGAGCCGATGGCGAAGTGACAGGTCTTGGCTGCCTTCTCATCGACGATCATGTTCCCGGTGATCCCGGCCAAGGGGTTCACTCCAATCCCCAGTTCCCCGAGGCTCCGGGCATTCTTTCGGTAGACCGCCCCCTTGCCTGGGGCAAGGTTCCCGGCCGCTTCCATGGCGACGGCACCCTCTTCGCCCAGGCGGATGGTTTCGGCCAAGGCCTCGGCCTCCTCTCCCCCGGAAATCTGAGTGATGAACCCCTCCTCAAACTCCACGGTGATGGGTTTGTAAAGGAAAATCGTCCCGTCTTTGGTGCTCATGGATCCATCGAAGACGATCCGCCCGGTGGCCGTGCCTACCACGGGACTGATGTAGGTCTCCCCGGCGGGAAGGTTGCCTCCGGAGCCCGGCCGGCGATAATCGCCATCGTCGACAAAGGGTTTGCGGCCCCGGATGCTAAAGGTGACCTCGGTGCCCCCGGGGGCGGTCACCCGGATCGCTACTCCCGTGAGTCTCTCGGCCAGCCAAGCGCAGTCGGCCTGGAGGGNGACGAAGTCCACCGGCACCGAGGCTGAAAACAACTCCTTGGTGATCCCGGGCGACCAGAACCCCCGGGTACATTTCTTGCCGTGGAGAAGGTAGCCGCTGAGGCTGTCGTACTTGGTTCCATCGGGGGCGACATAGGGGTTCTTCACCGCCCGGGGGTCCTTGCCGATCTTGTTCGCCGACATGGAGATGTAGACATCGGGTTCGGACAGGAGGGCTCCCCGGACGGCTTCGTCCATGGGGTCGAGTTGGGTCTTCGTCTCCTGCCAGATCAGGTTGGGAATCCCCCCCACGGCCTTGACCCAGCGATAGAGGGCTTGGCTGATTTCCGACACGTCGGGTTCGGGGTTGGTGATGATCAGGACCCTTTCGGAGGGTTGGACAGCGAGGGCTTCTTTGATGGTTCGTTCGGCGGCCCGGTCCAGGGAGGGGNCGATGGGAAGGGNGGGGGTCATGGAAACACCCTAACCGAGGGTTTTCAGTTTGACAACTGGCCGTGACGGGTCATAATCCTAGGAAAAATGAAACGAACTGTACTGCGGTGGTTGCCCCGGTTTTTCGGGGCCGGATTGCTGGTCCTCGGACTCCTCTCCCTGGTCNCCCTCCCGGCCGACTCTGTGGCTTCCAACGTACCTCGGATCATTCTGGCGGTGCTCGCTCTGGGGGTTGCGGGATATGGACTCGCGTTCCCGCAGCGAGTCCCCCTACGGTCCCTGATCCGGGAGCAGAAGCGGTCCCGGCTGGCGCTGTTCAGCTTGAACCACGGCACCGAGTTAGTCTGGTGGATCGGTCGAGACAATCGCATCCTCGATGTGAACGACCGGGTCACCCGGGTCCTGGGCTTCGATCGGCGGGAGTTGGTGGGTCAACCGGTGTCCACCATCGACCAGGGCTGGGTCGAGTCGGGGGCGCCCGAGCTCTGGGCCATGACGGCCGGGGGCACCGACCATAGCCACGAGACCCTGCTGACCCGGAAGGGAAAACCCTCGGTCCCCTGCAGCGTCGTCATCAAGCACTACCGGGACGGCCAAGACGAGTTTCTGTGCGTGTTTGCGAACGACATCTCGGTGCAGCACCGGGTTTCTGGGGAACTCAGGGACGCCCAAGCCCTCTTCGAGGGGTTCCTGGCGGGCTTGCCCATCGGGGCCTTTGTCCGGGACCACCGGGGGCGGTTTCTGTACGTCAATCGCCAGTTTGGCCAGTGGAACCCCCACATCTCGGTGGGCTACACCATTGCGCAATCGTATCCCCCGGACATCGTGGCCCAGGTCGAGGCCGAGGACCGTCAGGTCTTGGAACAGGGCCCCCAGCTGTTTGTCCAACCCGGGGACAGGGACCGTGGCCGGAGCTTTGAGATCCACAAGTTTCCCCTGCGCCTCCCGGGGCGACCCGGGCTCATCGGGGGCATCGTCACCGACACGACCAACCGGCGACGGACCGAGGTGCAGATGCAGGAGAGCAAGGCCTTCCTCGAGGCGGTCATCAACCAGTCCCCGGTGGGCATCCTCATCCTCGACGCCAACACCACCACCATCATCCTGTGCAATGCCGGGGCCAAGGAGCTTCTGGGCCTCGATCCGGCCGAGGACATGACGGGCCGCACCCTGGCCCACGATGGCCTCACCTGGGAAGTGTTGGGCCCCGACGGGAGCCCCCAGCCCCTGGATCGAAACCCCCTCTACCACGCGTCCTTCCACCGGATTTCTGCGAACGACAAGATGGTTTTGCGTCGGACCGACGGCCGGGAGAAGTACGTCCTGGTGAACAGCGGCCCCATCTACGACGCCCAGGGAACCTTCATGGCGGCCATCGTGGCCATCCTCGACGTCACGGAACTTCGGGAGACCCAGGAGCAGTTGGAGGCCCTCAACCATAGCTTGGAACAGATGGTCCAGGCCCGGACCCGGGAACTCAGCCAGTCCAACGAGGCCCTGAAGGTGACCATCGATAACCTCCGGCTGGCCCAGGATCAGTTGGTGCAACGGGAGAAGATGGCCTCCCTCGGGGGGCTCGTGGCGGGGGTCGCCCATGAAATCAACACACCGGTGGGCGTGGGGGTCACGGCGGCCTCCTTCCTCAAGGAAAGGACCGATGCCTTGGCCCGGCTCCACGAAACTCACACCATGAAGAAGTCCGACCTCGACGGGTACATCGAGGAGGCTAAGCAGTCGGCCAACATCTTGCTGAGCAACCTCGACCGGGCCTCGAACCTGATCAAGAGCTTCAAGATGATCTCGGTGGACCAAAGCACCGACCTCATGCGCCGGTTCAAGCTTCGGGACTACCTCGACGAACTGTTCGTGTCCCTTCGGCCCCCGGACAAACGGGTCAAGGTCACGGTGGACCTCGATGGCGACCCTCACCTGGAAATCCGGTCCTNCCCCGGAACCTTCAGTCAGGTCGTCACCAACCTGTACATGAACTCCTGTAGCCATGGATTCTCAGGGCGGCTCGAAGGAACCGTCGTCCTCCGGTTTTGGACCGAAGAGGGCCGGCTTCGGATTCTCTACCGGGACAATGGGAAGGGGATGGACCAAGCCNCCCTCCGGCGGATCTACGAACCCTTCTTCACGACCCGCCGGGACCTCGGGGGCACGGGGCTCGGGATGAACGTGGTATTCAATCTGGTGACCCAGAAACTCGGAGGCTCGATCCACGCCACGTCGAGTCCCAACGAGGGCGCCGAGTTTCTTCTGGATCTCCCCCTGGAATTGCCTGCCCTCCCGGAAGTGGACGAAATCGCCTCGCCCTCCAGCCCCCCATCGGGTACACTGGGGTCGTGACCCTGATCCCCGTTCCCCTGGCCTTGTACGTTCATATCCCGTTCTGCGCCTACCGCTGTCGGTACTGCAACTTCACCTTCGAGACCGGGGGCTCCCCGGCCCTCATGGCCCGGACCCTGGATGCCCTGGTGGTCGAAGCCGAAGCCCTGCGCCGACGGGGCGAGGCCGATGGCCTGGACTGGAAGGTTCAGACCCTTTCCCTGGGGGGAGGGACCCCTGGGTTGGTCCCTCCCGAGCTCCTGGTTCCCTTTCTGAAGCGGTTGGAGCAAACCCTGGGGTACCAGACCACGGACCTACGGGAGGCGAGCCTCGAAGCAAACCCCGAAAACGTCACCGACGAGACCCTGGATGCCTGGGCCCAAGCGGGTCTGGGTCGGCTGAGCCTGGGGGTGCAATCCTTTGACTCCGAACGCCTGAAGGTCCTGGGTCGCTGGTGCGATGAGGGAACGAACCATCGGGCCCTGGGGCTGGTCCGGGACCGGTGGCGGGGCCGGTGGACCGCCGACCTGATGACCGGGCTCCCGGGTCCCTCGTCCGGGGCCCCCCAGCGGTGGACCGAGGTCCGCCGGGACCTCCGGGCCCTGCTGGCCTACGAACCGGGTCACATCAGCCTCTATAGCCTCATGGTCGAACCCGGCACCAGTCTGGCCACCCTGAAGGCCGGGGGAGGGGNGTCGGTTTGCTCGGACCCAGTGGCCGATCAGCTCTGGATCCGGGCCCGGCTGACCCTGGAAGAGGAAGGCTTCGAGTGGTACGAGATCAGCAATTTTGCCCGGGCCGGCCATCGCTCGGCCCACAATCAAGTCTACTGGAGGATGGATCCTTGGGCGGGCCTGGGCCCCGGGGCCGAGGGTACCCTTCCTGTCCGGGACCCTGGGGGGCGGGTTCGCCCCCTCAGGACCCGAAATCCTCGGCTCTTTCCGTGGTTGACGGGTCAGCGGGACGAGGAGTGGATCACGGCTCCGGAGTTCGCCCTCGAGCACTTTCTTTCGGGCTGGAGGACCCGGGACGGCCTGGTTCCGGGTCGCTTCCACGAACTCTTTGGTCAGGCTCCCCCGGCCCCCGAGCGACTCGACGAGGCGGGGCGTCTGGCCCTCGACCAGCACCTCGTCGCCCTCGAGGGCTTCGACGGTTTGGAGTTTCAGCGCGACTGGCTCTATGGGGGTCTCGACTCCTTATAATATAAATATAAGTTAAATCGTCGTCCTATCTCGTGATTGATCGGACGTTTCATGCTGTAATACTAAAATGGGTTAGTATTTTCATAAAGTCTATTGCCATTCCCTCGTTCTCATGGTCCAATGCTCCCAGCGACCCCAAGGGTCGCGTCCCCTCGTGGAGGGGAGTACGACACGTGGCTCCCGACGCTGGGAGCCACCAAGGAGAACGAGATGAAGAAAGTCGCTCTTTCTTTGTTGATCCTGGCCCTGGTTGGGGCCAGTCTGTTTGGGGACCCCTCCGGTCCCAAAGTCACCGCCGGGGGTAAGGTGGAGACAGGTCTGCGGGCCACCCTCGGATCGGATCCCACCCTCAACACGGTGAGTCTCTACAACAACGATGCCGGTTACCCCGGTGGCATGGCCGATCTGTGGTGGGACATCGCCTCCGCGACCTCGGGAGTCCACCTGGATCTTCGGTTCNATGAGCTCAACGGCGGCACCCTGAATGTGGGTCAGTCACCCCAATCCTTCGTGAAGCAGGCCTACGGTTGGGCGTCGGTGGGATGGGCTAAATTCGTCGGGGGCGTGGTGAATACCTCCCCTTGGGCGGGTCTTGACGACCAGAATGACGATTTCTCGTCGAATCCTGCGGTGGGAACCGTGGGTTTGGAGTTGGCTCCGGTGGCCGGGCTCAATGTGGGTACCCACTATCTGATCCCCTTCACTCCCGGGAATTCCCAGCCGGTGGACGTGGTCTTGGGGGCAGCCTACACGGCTGACCAGGTGGTGAGCCTGACGGCCCAAACCGACCTGATCAATACGGCCGGCCTCCACCAGGTCTCGGTGACCGGCTCGCTCTTGGCGGTTCCCAGCCTGACCCTGAAGGGGGGCTACAGCCTCTACAACTTCGACATCAAGAGTGGGAGCAACCTTCTGTACGACCTGACCGTCGAGTATCAGCTCAACGAGATGTTCGACGTGGGGGNGGTGTCGTACTACTTCGCGTACGACAAGAACAGTGGGAAGACCTTCGTGACCAACGCCGGGACCGGAGATCCCTACGCCTACACGGTCAAACCCTACGTGGGTTGCAAGGTGGATAGCCACTGGACCGTGGGGACTTCGGTCAAGTACATCAGTGGGTACACCATATCGGCGAACACCATTGACCCCAAGGCCACCGGCCTAGACATTGAACCCAACGTGAAATACACCGTGGATCCTAATTCCAGCCTCAACCTTCAGTACGACTACAATACCTTCTTGCAGTCGGACTATCAGGTGATGCGCGGGCTGGATACGTTCTCCCACATGATCACCTTGGATGCCCGGTTCTTGTTCTAACAACCGGGAGTTGATCCTGAGGCGGTTCGCCGGGTCATCCGGCGAACCGCCTCCCTTGGTCAAGGAACCACTTCAATCCGTAGCATGTTGGTGTCTTTGTGGGCCGTGAAGGGCAGGGCCGCGGTGAAGACCACCCGCTCGTCCTTTTTCACGAAGCCACCGTTCTTCAACAGCGCCGTCACCTGCCGGACGGCATCGTCGATGTTGTCACCGAACGAACTGATGGAGATCCCCCACNCCCCCCAATACAACGCCAACTGTCGAAGAGCCTTGTCGCTGGGACTAATCGCCAGGATGGGCCGGGGAGGGCGGAAGTGGCTGACGGTCTTGGCCGTGTAGCCGCTGTCGGTGAGGCAGATGATCTTGCCGGCCCCGACGACGGCCGCTGCGACGCTCGCCGATTCCCCGATGGCGTTGGCAATCCCGTAGGTGGGGTCCAGGATCATCTTACGATCGGTGAAGGGAACGGTCCTGCGAGCTTCGATGGTCGAGATGATCTTGTGCATATGCTCGACGGCGTCGAAGGGGTACTGCCCCGACGCGGTCTCGGCGCTCAGCATCACGGCATCGGTGCCGTCGAGGACGGCGTTCGCCACGTCGGTGGCTTCGGCCCGGGTAGGCCGAGGGTTGTTGATCATCGATTCGAGCATCTGGGTGGCGGTGATCACCGGCTTGCCCATCCGGTTGCACCGGGCGATGATGTCCTTCTGGATCGGAGGAACCTCCCAAACGTTCATCTCGACCCCCATATCCCCCCGCGCGATCATGATGCCGTCGCTGAGGTCGATGATTTCCTCGATCCTATCGACGGCCTGGGGCTTCTCAATTTTCGAGATGACAGGGGTATCCTTGCCGTGGAAGTAAATCAGTTCCTTGATGGCTCTGACGTCGTCGGGACGTTGGACGAAGCTGAGGGCCACGTAGTCGAACCCGAGGTCGAGGCCGAACTTCAGGTCTTCCTTGTCCTTGTCGGTCAGCGCCTCGACGGACAGGATGCTTCCGGGGAGGTTGACCCCCTTGTTGTTCTTGAGGATGCCCCCGTACACCACTTCGCAGTGCACGTCCTCCCCCTCGACCTTGACCACCTTCAGGCTCAGGTTGCCATCATCGAGGAGGACGATGGACCCAGGGACGACGTCTTTGTTGAAGGTCGGGTACGAAACGGCGGCTTCCTTGGCGTTCCCGACCGGAAGGTCCCGGACGGTGAGGATAAAGGAGGCTCCCGCCTTGAGCTCGACCTGGTCGTTGGCCAGTTTCCTGACGCGGATCTTGGGTCCTTGGAGGTCCTGGAGGATGGCGATGGGCTTCTTGCACTCGATAGACGCCTTGCGCACCCACTCGAACCGACGTTGATGGTCCTCATAGGTACCATGGGAAAAGTTANACCGGGCGACGTCCATCCCTGTCTGGGCTAGTTTGAGGATTTTCTCGTAAGTATCGGTCGCCGGCCCCAGGGTACAGACGATCTTGACCCTTCGGGATTCGACAAAGTTCAGCATCGGATGCTCCTTCTCTGCGTGATAGTCCATTATAGTGGTAGGCGACCAGTTGTGATATCCTCACCGCGGAGGAGCCTTGCTTCGCTTTCAGGTTGTGCTTCGCAAATCGTCTCGGAAACTGGTGTTTCGGCTGGGGTGGCCCCTTCGGGTCTTGTCAGGAGCCCTCGCCGCTTTCCTCGTGTACCTGGGGTTCTTTGTCGAAGCCCCGGGGATGGGCCTGACTCTGGGGGTTCTGTCCTTGCTGGGGGTTTGCTACGAGGAGCGAACGTGTTTTGACCTCACCCAGGGCGTCGTTCTGATGAGAACGGGCCTGATTTTTCTGAGCCGACGGAGGCAGGTGCCTTTGCGTTCCGTGGTGGCCGTTCGGGTGGGCCAGGCTGGGCGTTCGTGCGACCTCGCGGTGGTCTTGGCCGATGGCTCCGAGACGGTGATCACCGCCGAACGGGGCACCGCCGGGATGGCCAAGGTCACCCATTGGGCCACGGAATTGGCCCAATGGCTCGGGGTGCCTCGGACCACCGAGGGCGCGACCCAATCCCAGGGCTAGGTGGGGTCGTCGGCAAACGTCCACGAGTGGGCGCCGACCCGTTTGACGGCGTACATGGCCTTGTCGGCGCTGTTCATCAGAGCCTCTGCGGTGGTGCCCGTATCGGGGAACACGGCAATGCCCATGCTGGCGCCGATGTTCAGCTCCCGGTCTTGCCACAGGAAGGGCCGGGTAATCGCATCCATCAGCTTATCGGCAATGGCCTCTATCGACGGACGCTGGTCCACTTCCAAGGCCAGGGCAACGAACTCATCGCCCCCGACCCGGGCCACGAGGTCGGAGTCCCTCAGCACCTGGGACAGGCGCTTTCCCACTTCGGACAACACAAAATCCCCGGCATCGTGTCCCCAGGTATCGTTCACGGGTTTGAACCCATCGAGGTCAATGAAGAAGAGGGCAAAGCGGCGCTGCCGACGTTGGCTGAGGGTAATGGTTCTCTGCAAATAATCATGGAGCAGACGACGGTTCGCCAGGCCCGTCAACGGGTCGAACTGGGCCAGCCGGAGCACCTGACGGTTGAGCCTGCGAACCTTCCGGTGGCTCAACGCATTCTTGAGGGCCACGACGATGAACCCCGACAGGGTTTCCAGGAACCGCTGGTGCACTTCATCAAAGGCTCCGACTTCAGGATGCAAGATGGCCACAACTCCGATGGGGTCCTCGCCGGCGTACAGGGGCAGGTACAAAGCCGACCGAAACGAAGCTTCCGACACCAAGGAATCCGCCACCGGTGGGTCAAAGTAGCGGTACGCATCCTGGACCACGTCGGAAATCAACAACGTCGACTGGTGGCGGAGGGCCCAACCTTCCAAGGTTTGACTCATGGCCATCCGGGGCTTGGGGGGGGCCCGCCGACCCTGGTCGATCCGGAACGGATAGCGCATGGTGTCGTCCTTGGGGTCATAGAGGGCGAGGGCGAACGCCGGGGGAGCGAACAACTGTTGAAGGCTGTCGTAGAGCGTCTGGAACAGACCCGAAACGGTGAGACTGCTGGTGATCCTGCGACCCAACTCGGCGATGACCCTCAGGCTATCGAGGGCCTTTTTCAGTTCCCGGGACTCTGCCTCCAGCTTTTCGGACCGCACCCGCAGGAGTTCCTCGTGGTTCCGGGATTGTTCGGCGTGGAACTGGTCCAGGAGCGACTTGAGGTCGTGGGACGATTCCTCGGCTTTGAGGAGCCGCTCGAGTTGCAGGGCCTGGCGGGNGGTTTGAAGGGCGGCGGCCAGGTCCCCGGAACGCTCCCACAGGTCTGCCAGCCGGAGATCGGTCTTGACCTGGTGGGCCTTGGCCCCCAGGGTGACCGCCAGGGCCGAACTCTTCTCGAAGTATCGGAGGGCGAGCTCCTTCATCCCCCGGAGGGCGTGGAGGTCCCCGAGGTTGAAGTAGGCGTCGAGCTGGCCCCAGGGGTGGTTCACGGCCCGACAAAGTTTCAAACTCTCGAAGTGGTATTCGGCGCTGATGACCAGTTCGCCAGCGTCTTGATAGTGCAGTCCGATGAGGGTCAGACCCCGGGCCTCGGCGACCGGGTCTCCGACGGTCTTGGCCAGGGCCACGGCCCGGGTCAACTGTTCCAGGGCCTCATTGTGTCGCTTGAGGGTTTGGAAGGTTTCTCCCAACGACAGCAGGATCTCGACCAGACCCTCCCGATGGGAGCTTCCTTCGATCAGGTTCTGGGCCCGGAAGAACCACACCAAGGCCTCTTCGGGGCGGTCGAGGGCCAAATGCACCTTGCCAATGGCGATCTGGGCTCGCATTCCGTGCAAGTCGTCGCCCAAGCTTTTGGCCAGTCGCCACGCATGGCTCAGGTGATCGAGGGCCGCTTCGAACCGTCCCAGCTGGTGGTACACCGAACCGAGGCCGATCCTTGCCTCGGTCTCCCAGAATCCGAGGCCCCGGCGGGACGCTGTGTCCAAGGCATCGGTGAAGTGGACCGCTGCATCCCCGACCAGGGAGAGGGACAGGTTGCTCCACCCGAGGCAGAGGCGACAGGCCAGCCGGTCATCGTCGGTGGTCTGGGGACCGACCTGATTCCAGGCCAATTGACCCAACTCTTTGGCTCGCCGAGGATTGCGAGTCAACTCATGCTGGGCCTGTGCCAGAAGGTCCCGGAAGGGACCGGGCACGTCAGCGCTCGAGCTCGTGGGCCCTCCGGGCCGATGCCGACACGGCCTCTAACACGGCATTGGTGAATCCACCGGCCTCCAGGGCCTTCACCCCTTCGATGGTCGTTCCCGAGGGGGAACAGACCTTGCTTTCGAAGGCAATCGGATGGTCACCGGTGGACCGCAGTAAAGCCACCGCTCCGTCGATGGTGTCGAGGGCGTGCTCCAGGGCCTGGGGATAGGCAATGCCCTCCCGAACTCCCCCCATGGCCAGGGCGTGGACAAAATGAAACACGAACGCGATCCCAGAACCGGAAAGGCCCGTGATGGCGGCCATCAATTTCTCGGGCAAGAGCACCGCTCGACCCACGCTTCCAGCGATGGCCAGGGCTTGTTCAGCGAACGTCGGGCCGCATTCGGTGCCAGGGCTCACCCCCACCAGAGACTTCCCGACCTTGGCCGCTAAGTTGGGCATGAACCGGACCACTTGATCGACCCCCAACTCCTTCTGAAAGAAGGCCGAGCCCAACCCGGCCGCCAGAGAAATGACCCCTCGGTTGTGGGCCAAGGGCCGCAACCGGGCCAGGAGGGCCGGAATGTCCTGGGGCTTGATCGCAATCACCAGAATGGAGCAGGCCTCGACCAAGGCCTCGAGGGTGTCGTGAACCGTGAGTTTCTTGTTCTTCGACGCCTTTGCCTTGGCCTGGGGGTTGGTCTCAAAGACGCCGACCGCCGGTGCCAGATTTTTACGGACGAGTCCGAGGGCGAGGGCCTCGCCCATGTTGCCGAATCCAATGACGCCGACAGCGGGAATCATTCTTACCTCCGAAACGTTGGGGGCCGTTGTTCGGCCTGGATGACAGCTTTGAGGAATTCCTGGGTCACGTCATCGACAGAAAACGAAACGCCGACCCGGGTCCCATGGATATGGACCACCGTGGCCTCGATCACTCTCTGATCGTAGTGCAGTCCAAACTTCAAACGAATGACGTCTCCCGGAACGAAAATCTGATGGATCTTCAAGCCGGCGCCTTCGATGCTTAAGTCCTGGAGCGTGCAGGGAAACCATTGGGACGAGTAGTGGTAGAAGCCCGCCATTTGGACCCTGCTTCGATTGCTACTCCGCTTCTTGAAGACTGAGGCCAACCGGACCCCCTGGGAGGAGTCTAACACATGGGGTCGTGCGGGTCAAATTAGGAACGCCAAGCCTTGGCCACGTTCCGTTATCGGAGGAACGAGTTGTCCTCGAAAAGGCGGGTGCTGGTCTGTCGAGGACTCTCCGGATGGAGCCGGGGCCACAACACCGGTCGCACGACCCGCCAGCCCAATGCGATCAGACACAGGACGAGGAAGACGGCGAAACCGATGCGAATCGACGGGTGGTGGGTGCGTTTGGTGCGCTTCAGGGCAGAGCTCCTTGGCTTTTGATTCTACTGGTGCCGCGGTTCTTCGGCTATTGCCTTTCACCAGGAAAAAAGGGACAACCAAGGGATGGATATCCAATGGTTCCCCGGGCACATGCTCAAGACCCAGCGCCTCATCCAGGAACATCGGTCTCAGGTCGATGCGTTTCTGGAGGTCGTCGATGCCCGGGCCCCGTTGTCCACGTCGAACCCTCTCCTCGACGAACTTCTGGGGGACAAGCCCCGGGTGATCCTGCTGAACAAGATCGACCTGGCCGACCCCCAGGTGACGGCCCAGTGGAAGACTTGGTACGAGGCCCGGCCCGAGACCCGGGCGGTCCTGATCAGTTGCAAGGAACGGAAGAACCTGCCCACCATCAACCATGCCGTCCAGGACCTGTGCCGGGGCAAACGCTGGTTCGGCCTGAGGAAAGTGAGGGGCATGATCGTCGGTGTTCCCAACGTCGGCAAATCCAGCCTCATCAATGCCCTCATCGGCGGCAAGAAAGCCTCGGTGGCCCCCAAGCCGGGGCACACCAAGGGACTGCAACGCATCAACATTTCCGACAAATTCGACTTGTTTGATACCCCTGGCATCTTATGGCACAAGTTCGAGGATCCCTCGGTCGGGGTCCACCTGGCTCTCTTGGGTTCGGTCAAGGATGAGATCTTGTCGGTCTCGGATCTGGTCCGCGAGCTCATTGTCCGGGTCACAGGGTTGTACCCCCGGGCCTTCGCCTCCCTCTGGGACACCCCCCTGGGCCCAGAGGTGGACGAAACCCTCGTCTTCGAACGCCTGGGCGCCTGGGCCCTCCGCCGGGGGATGCTGGCAAAGGGGGGCGAAGTGGCCTGGGACCGCGCCTTTCAGGCCCTCCTGTCCGACTTTCGGACCGGGAAACTGGGGCGCTTTAGTCTGGAGCGGCCTCCGGTCACTCCCCNCCCCGAACCTTGACATTTCAGTCCGGGGCGGTACCCTGGGAACCGACCCCTGTGAGGAGCTTGGCGTGACCTATTCTGGCATCGTATTTGACTTCAATGGAACCCTTTTGTGGGACATGGACCTTCACAACCAGGTGTGGCGGGACGTCGGGGCCCGGCATTTAGGCCGCACCCTGACGAACGAAGAACTGAACACAAAGTTCATTGGCCGGACCAACGCCGAGATCTGGCCCTACCTTCTGGGGCATACCCCCAGCCCCGACGAGATCCATCGGCTCTCCGAGGAGAAGGAACAGATCTACCGTGACCTGCTGAGTTCCCTCCCCGACCGGGTGACCCTGGTGGAGGGGGCGGTGGAACTCTTTGAAACCTGCCTCGCCCACGGGATCGAGATCGGGATCGGCACCGCCGCCGGCAAGACCAACGTCGATTTCTACATCGAAACCTTCCACCTGCACCGGTGGTTCCGGCCCGAGCGGATTGTGTACGACGACGGGACCCGACCGGGCAAGCCCCACCCCGCGCTCTTTTCGACGGCCATCGACCGCCTGGGCCTGCCGCCCAGGGAGTGCATCGTCGTCGAAGACGGGTTGCTGGGCATCCAGGCGGCCCGGGCTGCGGGGGCCGGCAAGGTGTATGGGATCTGGGCCGACGAGACCGACCGGGCCAAGCTGGGAACGGTGCCTCTGGATCGGGTCATCCACACCTACCGGGAGGTCGGTCTCGACGACTTCCGCTGACCGGCCCTCACCAGCCGTACAGGAGGACGTGGCGCCGGTGCCACGGGTAGGGACCGAAGTACGGAGGGTACCCGTAGACAGGAACCACGATCTCGGGCGTCGGATCGGGATCGATCGTGGCCGTGGGGGGGGNGACCGGCGCGGGAGNATCGTGGGCCAGCATGGCCTTGATGACTTCGTTCCCGACCTTGGCCTCTTTCAAGGCCAGGATGTCTTCCGCCGTCAGGTGGAAAGACACCCTGCTGTTCTGGACGAACGACAGGAGGATGTCGTCGCCCACCCCGGACTTGGCCAACTTCATCACGTCGGCGGTCCCAGGGGAAGGAAGGGGAGTCCCTTCGCCCCAGGCTGCGGCGCTGACGAAGGTCAGGGNGATGGCGAGGACTAGGAGAGAGAGTCGTTTCATGAGGGGGCTCCTGGCGAGGGATGCAATTGATCTTGGTTGTATTGATAGAGTCCGTGGTAGAGGTCCCGGTAGGCCACGGCGTCGACGATGGAACCGATGAGCATAGAAACGACGCCGCCCCCTACGGCTCCTAAACCGACGGCCGGTCCCCACGACGGGGNGATGGGGTCCTGACTTTCGGCCGCCACCGAGAAAATCGCCCCGGCCACCGTGAGCCCCAGGCCTCCCCAGCTGAGCCAGTTGGCGTCGGTCTTGAGCGCCGCTGAACCGAGGATGTCGTCCCGGACCTTGGGGTCGGTGAGGAGTTCCTCCTTCACGGTCGAAGGAAGGCCGCCTCCTATTCCGTAGACCCGCCCGCGGTGGTACAACTCACTCCCGAACAGGCGGAACATGTCCGATTCGGTGACCGGAACCCTTCCGGCCGGGGTGAACAGGGCGTCGTGCCGAGCAACCTGACTCAGGACCCCCGGGGAAACGCCTGCGGTCTTGAGGGCCTCGAAGTCGGCCGCCGTGGGGGCGATCCGGGTCGACTGGGCATGGATGTAGGCGACCACGACCCCGTCGTCTACCCCCCCTAACGAAAGCCGCACCACCGCCGCGGTCCCCGGGCTGAGGGACGCTTCGAGGGGGTTGTCGGCCCAGACGGATACCACCGACAATAGGACGATGCCAAATCCTAAGGTGAAACGACGAAACACACCGAGCCTCCTGAGTCCTTATGGATCTAACCACAAAACTCCCCGGAGGTTTCTCGGGTTTCTTACCATGTCGTTCACTCTAGCCTGGTTCGTCCTCGGGGGGCCGGTGATGGCAGGGAGCGATGACCTCGGGAAGGCCCCGTGGCCAGGAATGACGGCCTGGGACGCCGTGTGGTGCCGTGACCTGGTCTGGACCGCGGGCTTTGTGGAAATCCGGGTCGGGACCTCCGCGCCCCGGGTGGTCTGGGTCAAGGATGTCCGGGGCTGGAAGAAACCCAACGGGTACTACGGGCTGAGGCTCAACGGCCAACCTGTCGACGAGGGAACGGTGTGGTTGTGGTACCAAGGCCGGATGGTCAACCTTCGGGTGCTGTTCACGTACGGGAGCGACCCCGTGAAGGACGTTTCATCGTTCCAGGACTGAACCGCTTCTTGGCGGCGCTGGTCAGCACAAAGACAGTCACGGTGACCAAGGAAGGGAGGCCCAAGACCAACCCCGAGGGCAAACCCCGAATCCCTTGGAGGAGGTTCGAGGCTTGTTCGGTCCAGGCCAAAACCAGGCAGGCCACGAAGATCCACCCCGGGCTTCGGAGGCCTAGGTACAGGGCAACCAGGGCGATCCNCCCCTTGCCCGCACTGATTCCGGGAACAAACGCCCCGAGACTGAGGGCCAGGAAGGCCCCGGCCAGGGCTCCTAGACCCCCCGAAAGCGTCAGCGCCTGCCTTTGGTACCCCCGGGTACCCAGACCCCGGCTGGCCATGAGGGCTGGTGACCCCCCGGCGGCCCGCAGGCGCAGTCCCCAAGGGGNGTGGAACAGAAACCCTTGGGTGGCGACGGTCAGTCCGAGGGCCGCCAAGAAGAAGACGGGTACCCCGAGGACCCGGGGCGCCGAGGCCCCCAACCGAATCAGACCGAGGTTCCCGAACAGGCTATAGGAAACCCAGCCGGCCAGGGCCGGGAGCAGCAGGTTCAGTCCCAGGGCGGCGATGAAGGGGTCGGCCCCCAGGTCGAGGGTACCCCAGGCGAGGACCAGGCCCGTGAGGGTTCCGACGGCCACGGCCACGGCGAGGGCCAGGGCCTCATTCCCTGTGAAGTGAAAGGTCACCACCGCGGCGAGAGCTCCCGACAGCATTTGACCCTCGAGAGCGATGTTGAGGACCCCGGCCCGTTCGGACCAGAGGGCCCCCAAGGCAGCCACCAACAGGGGGGTGACCAAGTCAAAGGGCCAACTCATCCGACCCTCCGGCCCCGGCCGAGGCGGGGGAGGACGAGCCGTGCAGTGATGAAGAACAGGATGGCCGCCTGGAAGAGCGCACTGAGCTGGAACGGGAACTGACCCTGGAGGACCACGGCCCGGCTGGCTTCGTCGAGGAAGGCCAGCAGAAACGCGGCGGGGAGAACTCCCCAGGGATTGGTCCGGGCGATCAGTGCCACGGCAATGCCGTTCCATCCCCACCCGGCGGAAAAACCTTGGACCAAGGCGTGCTGGGTCCCCAACACCCCGAGGGCCCCGGCCAAACCGTGGAGTCCCCCGGATAACCCCACGGGGACTAGGGCATAGAACCCCGTGGAGATCCCGGCGTACCGGGCGAAGTCGCGGTTTCGCCCGATGAGCCGCAACCGGTAGCCCCAGGGCGTGTGGTTGATCAGGATGCCGAGGACGACGACCAGGGGCAAGGCGACCAACACCCCAACGTGCAGGTTCGACGGTGCCAACAGTCCGGGCAGCCAAAACGCCTGGGGGGCCGGCCGGGACTGGATGAGCATGCTGGTCACGGCTCCGATCCCCGGGCCCGTCATCACGGCATCGACCAACGGTACCGCCGAAGCGGACAGCAGAAAGGTCGTGATCATTTCATCGGCGTCGAACCGGACCTTCAGCCAGCCGCTGAGCCCCCCCAGGAGGGCTCCGGCCCCAATCCCCCCGAGGAGGGCCACTGCTATTCCCCCGACCCCCCAGGCCGGGGGCAGCACCAGGGCCAGGGCCAGGGCCGCCAAGCCTCCGGTGTAGGTCTGGCCCTCTCCCCCCAAGTTGAACGACCCCGCCCCGAAGGCCACCGATGCCCCGAGACCCGTGATGGTCAGCAAAAGGGCTTGGTTGATCAGGTTGCCCCAGGCCAACCCCGACGAGACCGGACCGACAAAGAACGCCCGCAGCGCCCCCCCCGGGTTGGGACTCAGGACGACGAGGAGAGTGATGGCGACCCCGAGGGCGAGGCCCAGGGCAACCAGGGTCCCCGAAAGGCTGGTGAGGGGATTGGACCGTCGGGACGTCATTCGGGAAACCCCAACAGGACACGGCCCAAGGACTCGGGCGTCCACTCGGCTGTGGGACGCAGGGCCTGGAGGCGCCCGTGGGCCAGGGCCCCGATCCGGGTGCAGACTTCGAAGAGCTCCAAGGGTTCGCTGGTGAGGACCACCACGGCGGTCCCCCCCCGGGCCACCTGACGGATCAGGTCGTAGAGAATGGTCCGGGCTTCCTGGTCCAGGCCCCAGCTGGGCTCGGCCAAGATCAAGACCCGGGGGCCCTGTTCCATCTCCCGGGCCAGGATGAGCTTCTGGATGTTCCCCCCAGACAGGGTGACCAGCCGCTGACCGGGCTCGCCGGCCAGGCCAAACTTCGCCTTGAGCTCGTGGAAGTAGCCCCGGATCGTCCGTCGACGGAGGAAGCCCCGGGGGGCCAATTCGTTGACCCGGTAGGGGATCACGTTGCTGGCCAGGGGGGACTGGGGACTCGACCCGCGGCCCATCCGGTCCGAAGGCACGTAACTCAGGCCCCGGCGCCGAAGGGCCCCAATGTCTTGGTTCGTGACGTCGTGACCGTCCATATGGAGGCACCCCGCCGGGAGGGGCGACATCCCCGTGAGTTCTTCTTCGAGGGCTTCGGCTCCCTCCCCCCGGAGGGAGGTGAGTCCCAAGATCTCTCCCGCCCGGAGCGTGAAGTCAGCCCGGGTGCCCCGGGTCTCGAACAGGACGGGGGCCGCCGGGTCCGGAGCGGGCAGGGGCGTCCCCCGGGGGTGCTGGCGATCCTGGGCCGGGAAGAGCCGGGCGCCCAAGTCGTCCAAAGACGTTTCTCCGGGGGTGACCAGCGACACCAGACGCCCGGCCCTCATGACGGCGATCCGGTCGGCCCAGGCCAACGCTTCGGGGAGCTTGTGGGTGATGAAGACGACCGCTGTCTTCTCGGCCTTCACCCACGAGGCAACCCCGGAAAGGAGGGCCTCGGCCTCGGGGGCCGGGAGGGCTGCGGTCGGTTCGTCGAGGATGAGGAGCCGGGGGCGGCGGCGGAACAGCGCGGTCATCGTCGCCCTCTGGAGGACCAAGGGCCCCGCATCCCGGCCGCGAAGGTTCCAATCTAGGGAAAACCCCCAGGCCGCCGCAGTGTCCCCCAGGCTCTGGATCAGTCGCTCCCGGGCCCGGCGGCCCAACCAGGGGAACCCCTCGTCCCCGAGAACCGCCTGTTCCCAGAGGGTGAGGTCGGGGGAGAACGGGGGGTGCTGGGGCACGAGGGCGATGCCCAGGTCGAGAGCCCGGTCCCGGGGCCCCACCGGTCTTCCGTCGAGGATCACCTCGCCGGAGTCGGGACGGATGGTTCCCCCGAGGAGGCCCATGAGGGTGCTCTTTCCTGCCCCGTTCTCGCCCAACAGCGCAAGAACCTCGCCGGCGTACAGGTCAAGGCTGACGTGGTCGCAGGCGACGACTCCGTTGTCGGGCCAGGTTTTGCTGAGGCCTTGGAGACGGACGAGGGGGGTGGGCAACGGCACCTCAGTCTTGGGGTACGGGCATGTCGAGGTGGGTTTTCCCCGACTTGAAATCGGCCAAGACGGCCTCAAACTTCTTGCGTACCGTTTCAGGAACCGCCTTCGTGAACTCAGGAGAAGCGGTGAAATAGTCGACGTAGCCTTCCTTGATCCCCACCACCTGGGGTTTGCCAAACACCAGGGTCCCGGCCAACGCTGCCTTGACCAATTCGTACGACGCCTTGTCCTGGAGGATGCTGCCGCTGCCCACCACCACCCCAGGCTCCTGGGCGTAGCCGTCGATGTCGTACGAAAAGACGAACTTGTGGGCTTCCTTGGCGGCGGTCAGGACACCTTGGTTCGCCCCGCCGGCAATCGTCAGGATGACCGGAACTCCCTGGTCATAGAGGCCCTTGGCCAGCTCTGAACCCTTGGCCGCATCGTACCAGTTGCCGACCACCCGGAATTCGACCTTTCCCCCCGGGCTGACGGATTGCAGGCCTTCCCGGAAGCCGGGGAGGATGGCGTTGTCCATGTCGGGGTACTCTTGACCGGCCACCAGTCCTAGGACCGCGGGCGCCTTCCGGTCGGCGGCGATCAGTCCCCCGAGGACACCGTGAAGGTAGGCTGCCTCCCGGTGGTTGTACGCCAACGTCGCGTACGACGGGTTCTTCGACCACGACTCCAAGATGATGAAGCGTTCCTTAGGATAGGCCTGGGCCACGGTGGCGGCGATTTCTGGCATCGCTGGGTTGCTGGTCACGATGAACTGGTACACGCCACTGGCGGCCAGAGTCGCGATCTGTTCCCCCCACTGGGCTTGGTTGAACCCGCCTTCGATGGTCTTCACCGTGGCTCCCGGAACCTCGGCCACCGCCTTGCGGACACCGGCGTCGAGGAGTTCGTAGGTGGGACTTCCCTGGAGGGTCCCAGGGATGAAGACGGCAATGGACCCGGGACCGGTGGTGGCCTGGGGGGGTACACGACACCCAGAGAAGGGCCGATGCGAGAACCGCAAAGAATCTGGTCATGGGGGATCTCCTCACCCCAGGAAGATAGCGGAATTTCTAGAAGAAAAACAGAGACTCCGCTACCCCTTGGGGGACCCGGGCGGCGCTACCGCCCCCGGGGGCTGTACAGGTACTTGAAGTAGTCCATGTCGGTGGACATGGTCTTCTGGAACTGGGGCAGGGTTGCCTTGTACGACTCAATGGACTTCCAGAAGTTGTAGAACTCAGGGTCGGCGGAGTAGGCCGTGGAGTAAATCCGGGCAGCGGCAGCATCGGCTTCCCCCTTGATCTGCTCGCTCTTCTGGTAGGCCTCGGACAAGAGCGATTTGGTTTCTCGCTCCATCTTCCCCTCGAGCTCGAGCTTTTGGCCTTCGCCGTAGGACCGGTACCCTTCGGCGATCTGCTTCCGCTCGGTGATCATTCGGTTGTACACCGATTCGGTCAGCTGGTCGCTATAGCGGATCTGCCGGATCAACACGTCGATGACTTCGATGCCAAACTGACTGAGAATGTTCGCCTCGACGCTGTCCTTGATCTCGCGGCTGATTTCCCGACGACCAATTTTGATCGCGTTGAAGGCCGTGTTGCTCGAAATGAGGCTTTTCAGTCCCTCGATCTCCTCGCCGTTGGCCCCGGTCAACGTCCCGGTTCTCTTGGTTTCGTTGATGATGTCGCTGCTGCGGACCGCTTCGTTCAGGGGATTGGTCGAGATGATCTTTCGAACGGCCGGATCGATGATCTCGTCCAGGCGGCTGAAGGCTCGTTGCAGGCTCTTGGACGACTCATAAAACTTCTTGAGGTCGACGATTCGCCACCGAGCGGTGGTGTCGACCCAAATGAACTGGTTTTCTTCCGTGGGGACCAACTGGGGTTCCCCGTCCCAACTCATGATTTTCTTGGGATAAATCTGGACTTCCTGGATTAGGGGTACCTTCACCTTGAGGCCGGCGTCGGTCTCGGTGTGGATGACTTCCCCAAATTGGGTCACCACCGCCTGCTCCCCCTCCTTGATGGTGTAGAGCGGGCCTGCGAAGAAAAAGCCACCGACGAGGACCACGGCGGCTCCGACGATGACGAGGAGTTTGTTCTGGTTCATTTTTGGACTCCGGTGGTGGAGGGCTCCGAGGGCGTTTCGGTCGTCCCCTGGGTGGTAGCGGCCCGGAGGGCCCCCACAGACTTCAAGGGGAGGAAATTCCCTAACTTCTTGTCGATCAAATCGGTCCCTTCTTGGCTCTTGAACACATTCTCGACCATTTCAAGGTACAGGCGGTTCCGGGTCACTTCGGGGCTTCGGTGGTACTCGGCCAACACGGCCTTGAACCGGGCGACGTCACCGTTGGCTTTGTTCACCCGTTCAATGGCGTACCCCTCGGCCACCTGAATCTGCTGTTGGGCCTGGCCCGCGGCCTCGGGAATCTGCTTATTGTACGTTTCTCGGCCTTGGTTGATCAGCTTGTTCATGTCCTGGAAGGCGACGTTGACGTCGTCGAACGCCGCCCGAACGTTGCCGGCCGGGGGCAAGATGTCCTTGAGCTGGGTTCCGGTGACCAGCACCCCAATGCCGTAGGCCTGGAACCGTTCGTTGATCATTTCCGTGGCCTTGGCTTCGATGCTCTGGCGCTCGGTGCCCAAGACGTCGAGGATGGCCCGGTCCCCCACTAATTGGCTGACCATCGACTGGGAAATGTCTCGGATGGTCTTTTCCTTGCTCTCAAGGCCGAAGAGCCAGGCCCGGGGGTCGGTGATCCGGTATTGGATAATCCACGTGATGTCGACGATGTTGAGGTCGCCGGTGAGCATGGTCGACTCGTCGGAGTAGTTGGTCTTGGCGCTCTCCTGGGCGAAGAGGTCCCCGCCCTGGCCATCCATCCGGAAGCCAAAGTCCATTTTCTGGACGATCTTCGTGGGGACGTTGTAATTCTCCTCGATCAAGGGGATCTTGAACTGCATCCCCGGCCCTTCGGTGCGGCTGTACTTACCAAAGGTGAGGACCACCGACTCCTCGGTCTGGTCGACGATGTAGATCGACTGAAACGCTGCGTACCCGAGGATGGCGAGGACGATCAGGACAATGATGAGTCTCGGGCTGAAATCAAACCCGAAAGCCGACACTTTCCGTTCGGACATAAGAACTCCTTTGAGGACGAGTCACTGTAACCCTCATTGTCCCTCCATGCAACCGACGGGCGTTGACCCTAGGGGGGGGCAACGTGCTAAGTTGGTGGGCATGAGCTTCAACCGGCCCTCCTCCATGGGCATTCTGGCCTGTCCCGGGGGCAAGTCCTTCGCCGGGGAGATCATCGCCCACCTGAAGTACATCTACCACCGCCGGTTCGAGAAGAAGATCGCTTCCTTGGCCGACCAGTACAACCTGACCACCGAAGAAATCACCCGGCAACTGAACTTCGACCAAGATCTGCATTCCAACGACACGGAAGTGGCGAGCAACTCGGTGTACGCTTACCGCGCTCCTCGGTTCGTGGTCCCCGCGAACTTCACCCGGTTCGCCAACGGAGAGTTCAAGACCGAGATTGGCACCTCGATCCGGGGGATGGACCTGTACATCATCCAAGACGTGGCCAACGCCTACCCGGTTAAATTCCATAGCGGCGATGAAAAGCACGCCATGTCGATCAACGACCACATCATCTGTCTCATGACCGCCGTCGACGCCGCTGTCCAGGCCGGAGCAGAAAGCGTCACGGTGGTCATCCCCAGTTATCCCTACGCTCGGCAGCACAAGAAGAAGGGCCGGGAGGGCCTCACGGCCGCCCGGTTTGGCCAGATGATGGAAAACATGGGGGTCACCCGGATCTTGACCCTCGACATCCATTCGAAGGAAATCGAGAACACGTTCGTGCGGCTCAACCTCGAGAACCTTCACGGCAGCTACCAGATCCTCCGGAGGCTCCACGACCTCATCGATCTGAAAGACCCCAACCTGGTCATCGTGTCCCCGGACACCGGGGCCGTCGACCGGAACAAGTTCTACGCCAGCTGTGTCCAGAGGCCCTTGGCCATGCTGTATAAGGAGAGGGACTACTCCAAACTCTCGACCAGCGCCGGAGAAAGTAACATCACCAGCACCAAGTTGCTGGGAGACGTCCGGGGCAAGAACGTGTTCCTGGCCGACGACCTCCTGGGGACCGGTGGCACCCTGATCAAGGCCTTCAAGCTCCTCAAAGAGGAGGGGGCCAAGAAGATCATTGCCGGGATCAGCCTGCCCCTGTTCACCGGTGAAGCCATTCAGTTTTTCGACGAAGCCTACGAGCAGGGGCTGTTCCACAAGATCATTGGGACCAACGCCGTGTACCACGACGAAACCCTCCTGGATCGTCCTTGGTACACCACGGCCAACGTATCCAACCTCTTCGCCCGGGCCATGAGCCGGTTGCACCACAACCGTAGCCTCAGTTCGCTCCTGGACAATTCGGGTGTCATCCAAAAGCTGTTGTATAGTTAAAGGATGAAACTCGGGGTCCTCTTTTTCGTCGTCGGACTGGGGCTGGTGGATTCCTTGATCGCCGACGATTCGGCCGTCCGCCTCGACGTGACTACGACCGTGGACGCCGACGGCGCCTATCGTACCGTTGGCCGGATGGCCTTACCCTTTCCGCCGGGACCGGTGGCCAGGCAAATGACGGACTTCGACCATTACGCGGTCTGGGCACCCCGGGGCCAAGACGGCCAAGACCCGGGGTCGGCGAGCTACATCGGACAGCTCATCGGTGTGCGCACCCGGCCTGGGATCCTTGACCTGATCTATCGGATCAACATGGTCTGGCCCTTCGGCAGCTCCGGGCAGGCCATCCCTTTGGCGGTTCAGGTGACCACCGGCCCCGATGGGTCCCCGACCGTCCATTTTGCGCTTCAGGAACCGTCGTTCGTCGTCCCCATCTTCGAGGGCAAGTTTTCCTTGGTCCCGGGGGAGGGGATGTCCGAGGTGGAGTTGGACTGTCGGTTAAAGATGGCTTGGTTCCTCCAGCCGTTTTTTCCCCTCGATGCCTACCGCATCCATGTGGTCAAACGCCTTGAGACGGCCTTGCGGAGCTTTGCCGCCGACCTCGTCCCCGTGCCGTAGCGTTTTGTGCCCATTTTGCGTATCTTGATCCCATGCGCACCCAGTTGTCTCNCCCCAAGCTTATCCTTGCCGTGGATATCGGCACCACGGCGATGAAAGGTGGCCTGATCACGGCCGACGGCGACCTCGTGGCCTACCACAGGGTGACCTATTGGGAAAAGACCCGGCAGGACAACCATTCCTGGGACCCCAAGGTGTGGATTGAAGCCCTGAGGGAGATCGTTGCCTCGGTGGGAGGCTACCAGAGGATCAGTGCCATCGCGGTGTCGGGCCACGGCCCTACGGTGATTCCCGTGGATGACCAGGGGCGGGNCCTGTTCTACGCTCTGCTCTGGATGGATAAACGGAACCTGAGACAGGAAGGGACGAAGAGCTTCTTTCTGCCCAAGATCGCTTGGTTCCGTCAGAATCAGCCCGACCTCTACGTGAAGACCAAGTGGTTCCTGTCGTGCCCCGAGTACCTCAACTTTTTCCTCACCGGCGAAGCCTTTACGGTCACCCCGAGCAAGGAGTTCATTCCCTACATCTGGCATGGTGACGATTGGCGGGCCTACGACCTCGACTACCACAAATTGCCCCCCTTCGTGCGGATGGGGGAAAAGGTCGGCGAGGTCTCCGAGCAGGCGTCCACGTTCATCGGCATCCCCGCCGGGACCCCGGTGGTAGCCGCCGGGAGTGACTTCTTGGTCGCCCTGGTGGGAGCCGGGGCCGTGGAGCCGGGNCGCACCTGCGATCGGGCCGGGACCAGTGAGGGCATCAACCACTGCGCCTCGTCCCCGGTGACCGACCCCCGGCTCCGGACCCTGCCCCATGCCATCGATGGGCTCTACAACATCTCAGGGATCTTGTCGTCCACGGGGCGATTGTTCGAGTGGCTCCGGAGGATCACCGGTCAAGCCGATCGCTCGTACCGCGAGATCCTCCAAGAAATTGAAAACCTCCCCCTCGACCGTCCTCGGCCCTACTTCTTCCCCAGCTTTGAAAGGAACGGTGACTTTGAATTCGCCCGGGGAGGGTTCCTGGAACTGCACCCTGACCACACCCGGGAAGACATGGGGCGGTCCGTCATCGAATCCATTGGGTTCGGGATCCGTCGGGTCCTCGAGGCCCTGGGTGAAAACGGTTGCGCCGTCTCCGAAATGCGGGTCACCGGGGGCCAAGCCCGGAACGTCACCTGGAACCAGCTGAAGGCCGACATTACCGGAAAACGGATCGTCATCCCCGAGATCGAGGACGCCGAGCTTCTGGGGAGCGCGGCGTGCGCGCTGGTCTTCCAGCGGGAGTTCTCAAACCTTCGGGAAGCCTCGGCGGCCCTGGTGAAGGTTCGCGCCGTGTTCAACCCCCGGTCCGAACGCCTGGGGGTCTACGACGAGCTTTACGCTGCCTACCGCGACTACGGCAAGACGATGGACTTGTGATCCCCGATGATGGATCATTCGGCCGTCCTCGGGTAAAATCATGGACATGAGCGATCGTATTGCCCCGCCGTCTTGGACCGAGTGGACTCGAAACCCTTCGGAGCGGTCCCCCCAGCGAAAGGCGTTTGACGAAATCCTCGGCGACCTTCGGAAGGACGGTCTGATCGAGATTCGCAGCTCGCTCTTCGTCCACTTGGCCCGGTATTCGTACCTCCACGTCAAGAACGCCCGGATCGCGGTGGACTCGTTCCTGCACAGCGTCCCCGAGTCGGTGTTCCAGTCCATGCCGCCCCTCTACCGACAGACCGAGGTCGACGCCATGCTCAAGATCATCGTGGCCGCCGGGTTGGCCCGGGTCGAGACCGGCAGTCCGGCCGCCATCGGTTCGGTGATCCTCACCGAGAAGATGGCGGCAGGGGAAGTCGCCCGGGGGCAGGAGACCCTCACCGTCGTCAACCATCTTCGAGAACTCTACGCCCGGTGGGACGCCCTTGACCTAGTGTCCCGACCCGCCTCGTTCCCCACCGTTGCTTCGGTCTCCAAGGCGACGGGTGTGGATCGCGGGNACTTTGTCCCCGGGGAAGGGTGTATCGCGGTCGACGATCGACCGGAAACCAACGAAACCAACCCCAGTCCCTTCCTCCAAGACACCATCGACCAAGCGACCCAGCCCATTGTGATGCTCCGCTTCTGGCCCCTTCCGGACCAGAAGGGAACTCCCACCGGGGCCGGGGAAGCCCCTGAGTTTGCCCTGCTGGCCCCCGGGGATCGGACCCTCGTCTCCCTGGTCCGGGAGCAAGCGATTCCCGTGCTCGCCGAGTTCTTCAAGAGCAACGACCACCATGAACTGGCCACCGAAATCCAAGCCAAGTACTCGTCGTACATGCACAAGTACCGGGAACGGTTTGCGGCGTCGGTGAACGCCTTCACCGGGGACAACCTCGAAAAGGTTTTGACCTCCACCGACCCGGAGGGGGAGGCCTTTGCCAACGCGGTGTACGTCATCGTCCAGGTCCTCCGTGGGGCTTCCAAGACCACGGCGACCTCGGGTCGGGGCTCCACCCTCATCGTCTATCAAGCCGCCCGGATTGCCTACGCCCATGTCATGGCCCTGAGGGTCCGGAAGCGGCGAGACGAGAAAGCTGCCTCGTCCCGGCTTCAGGATTCCGCCCTCTTGGTCGCCAAGATCCGGGCGAGCTCCCGACCCTTATCCCTCGAGGAACTGAGGAAGACCCCGGATGCGTCGAAGGCCACGGAGCTAGGAGTGAAGTACCCGTCGGTGCTGGAACTGCTGCCCCTGGTCGGGAAGGACACCGCCCGGCCGCTGGTCTTTGAGCTCGACGGTTCGTTTGTTCACCGGGAGAACCTCATGAGGGCCTTCCTGGACCTGAGGGAAAAAGAGTCCATCGCCCAGAGGGATCGGTTAGCCCACGTGTGGGCCCGGGAGGGGATTCCCCGGGTGGAGGAGATCTTCATCCCGGACCGGGACGTATCCCCAGAGTTCCTCAAGCTCTTTGAAACCATGAACCAGGAGCGGGTGTTGGCGGCCAACCTTCCCGACTTCCTCAAAGACTACATCCCCGGGGAGCGAGATCTCTTGGCCATGGCCCGGCAGGTGTGGCCCGATGGGCATCGGGGAGCCATCACGCCCCTGGAGCTGGTGACCCGGGGGCTTGACCCCATCCTCTATGAGGACAAAGATCGACTGCGCCGTCGGTCCGTGGCCGGGGTGCTCAACGTAGCCAAGCACTACCCGCAAATCGTGAAGGCCGCCTGGAACATCGTGTTCATGGAAGAGGGCTTGTTGAGCTTTCTGCTCCGGCGGATCGCCTTCTTCTTCGGGAGCAAGACCTCGGGTCCCCGGCCTGAGAAGGTTGCCCCGGCCTCCAAGGCCTCCCGGAGCGCCCCCGATGCTGCCAGTTCGACCACCAAGGCCAGCACCGCTGACACCCGAACCCAGAAGGCCGCCGACCTCAAGCGGCTCAAGGCCATGGCTCCCGCCCTCCAGAACCGGGAAGCCTTGGTCATGGACCGGGAGAAGCTGGCCAGTCAATGGAACCTGAAGCTCGACGGCGACGCCGCCCGGAAGACTCGTCAGATTGTGGACGATGAAATCGCCCGCCTCGCCCCCAAGGTCGCTCTCGATCAGCTCGGGGAAGAGAACGCCACCAAGGTCGCCCTGTTCCTCATCGAGAAGAGTCGGACGTTGGCCCAGGTGACCGGTTCACGGTACTTCCACCGTTACCTGTATTTGACGGTGTTGTTGCATCGCTCCGACCTCCTCTCTCGGTAGGCTACGAACTCCACCTCCAGCGGCGAGGGAGGACTTTGCTTCCCTCGTCCCTTCGGTGGTCCTGGGAGGCGGTTAGACCGAGTCGGTCTGTTCGGCGAGCATGTGGCCGCTCTTCGACTGCTTGGTCTTCAAGTAGGCCTGGTTGAACTCGTTGGGTTGCATGATGTGGGGAATCCGACGGGTGACTTTCACGCCCAGGTTCTCGAGGCCTTGGAGCTTCTTGGGGTTGTTGGTCATCAGGGCGACGGACTTCACCCTCAGGCTGTGGAGCATGTGGGCCGCCACGCTGTAGTCCCGCTCGTCGTCCCGGAAGCCGAGGGCGTGGTTGGCTTCGACGGTATCGAGGCCTTCGTCTTGCAGTTGGTAGGCCCGGATCTTGTTGGTAAGTCCAATGCCCCGGCCCTCTTGGCGCAGGTACAACAGGATGCCCCGGTCCATCTGGGCCAAGGCCTTCAGCGCGGCCTCGAGTTGGTCCCGGCAGTCGCACCTCAGGCTCCCAATCGCATCGCCGGTGAGGCATTCGGAGTGCATGCGAATCGGCACGTCCTCCTGTCCAATGACATCGCCGTGGACGAAGGCGGCGTGGTCCTTGCCGTCACGGTTGTTCGAGAAACCCACCACCTGGAAGTCGCCGAACCGAGTGGGGAGGTGGGCGGTGGCGGCAATCTTGACGCAGACGTGGTCTTTGCCGACGCCTTCGCATTCGTGGGTTTTGTCGTGTTCGACTAATTCGAGGAGAGTCTGGGGTTCCATGATAGGCTCCTTAGCACAGGGAAGATACTAAAGGAACGGCCTGTCGTCCAAATTCCCCGCTTCCCTCGGGGCTGGCGGGGAGGTACACTGAAAGGATGGACCACCCAGATGTGCTGATCGTCGGAGCCGGCGTTGCCGGGCTCGCCTGTGCCCGAGGGCTCTTGGAGGCCGGACGGACAGTGACCGTGTGGGAGCGATCCCGGTCCTTGGGGGGCCGGTGTGCCTCCAAGACCCCGGGGTCTGGGCCCGTGGTGGATTTCGGTCCCGTCTTTGTCCACGGGGACGATCCCGAGTTCCTCGCCTTGATGGAGTCGTTGGGTCCCGGAGTTGTCCCAGGGTGGCCGACCCGGGTCCGGGGCTCGGGGACGCCCTGCCAACCCCAGGCGTTTTCCCCGGGGCAGGTGAGGTTCGGGGTCACCGGGGGNATCCGGCGGCTGGCCGAAGTCCTGGCGGAAGGGGTCAACGTGGTGACCGAGGCCGAGGCCACGGCCTTGGGTTGGAACGCCGACACCGTGGAGGTCATCGGGGGCGACCGGAGCCTCCGGGCCCGGCACGGAGTGCTGGCCATCGCCCTGGAGCAAACCCGGGCGCTTCTCCCCNCCCTGGGCTCGGGTCCCGATGGGCGGGAGGTCCGGTCGGCGTCGGCGGTGTTGGGGCAGTTCGGAAGCGTGCCGTCCCTGGTGGTTCTGGCCGAATATGGTCCCGAAGTCCCGGAGCCTGAGTGGGACGTTTGGTACCCCGAACAGTCCCCGGCCATCCTTCTGGTGTCGAACGAAGGGACCAAACGAGGGGCCCCCGGAGCCTCGGGGCCCTGTCTGGTGATCCAGGCCCGGCCGGGGTGGTCCCAGGCGCGACTCGACGCCGACCGGGAGGTTTGGGCCCGGGACCTCTTGGCCGAGGCGGCGTCCCTGGTGGGGCCGTGGGTGGGCCACCCGTCGGCGTTCGTGACCCACCGCTGGCGGTACGGTCGTCTGGGGCCCGGGGACCATCTGGTGCGCCCCATGGTCCTGGCCCGCCCCGGGTCCACGGCCCTGTGGGGCCTCGCCGGCGATGTGTTTGATCCCTCGGGGGGCCTCCAGGGAGCCTGGCGGTCCGGGCGTCGTCTGGCGGCCCGGATCGCTGAGACGTTACAGTAGTTCGGCGGCCAACTCGGCCAAGACGCTCCGCTCGCTCTTGTCGAGGAACACGTGACCGTAGATGGGCTGGCCCTTGAACGCTTCGACCAGGTACGTCAGCCCGTTCGAACTGGCATCGAGGTACGGGTTATCGATCTGGTAGGGGTCCCCGGTGAGGATCATCTTGGTGTCCTTGCCGCACCGGCTCACGATGGTTTTGACCTCGTGGGGTGACAGGTTCTGGGCTTCGTCGATGATGATGTATTGGTTCGGAAGGCTGCGACCTCGGATGAAGCTGAGGGCTTCAATCTCGATGATCTTGGCCTTCAGGAGCTGGTCGGCGCTCTTGATGCTCTGGCTGTGGGCCTGGGTGATCAAGAAGTCCAGGTTGTCGAACAGGGGCTGCATCCAGTGCGACATCTTTTCGTCCTTGCTCCCGGGGAGGAACCCGATGTCCTTGCCCATGGGGATGACGGGACGGCTGACCAGGACCCGGCTATACAGCTTCATTTCGAGGGTCTGGCTCAGGGCGGCGGCAATGGCCAGCAGGGTCTTGCCCGTCCCAGCCTTGCCCACCAAGGTGACGAGTTGGATGGCGGGATCGAGGAGAAGGTTGAACGCCAACTGTTGGCGCAGGTTCACAGGGCGAATCCCGCTGACCGCTTGGTTGAGGGGAGGGACGGTCCAGAGGGCCTTGTCCTTGGCGCTGTACCGGGTCACCTGGAAGCCCTTGTCCTTGCCCCAATTGAGCTGGACGAATTGGTTGGCAAAGAAGTCCCGTTCGGTGGCCACTTGGCCCAACTCTTCGAGTTTGGCCTTTTGGTCCGGGTTCCCGTCGGTTTCTACGACCCCGGTGTACAGACTGTCGACGTTGACCTTCTGCTTTTCGTAGTCGACGGCGTTGAGGCCCAGGGCCTGGGCCTTCACCCGGGCATTGATGTCCTTGGTGACAAAGAACACATTGCGCCCAAACTTCTTCAGGTGGAGGGCCGAGAGGATGATCTTGTTGTCCATCCTCGTCATGTCCATGTCGAGGGCGGCGTCGCCGTCGTAGACCATGATGATCGAGAGGGTCGAGTTGATCTCGGGGATGGAAACGCCCTCGTTGAGCCGGCCCCGCTTGCTGAAGCTGTCGATGAGGCGGATCGCTTGACGGGCATTCCGGGCCCTCTCTTCGGTGCCCGTCTTGAGCTTGTCCAGCTCCTCCAGGACCCAGAGGGGGATCACCACCTCGCTGTCCCGGAACGACAGCAGGGCGTCCGGCCGGTGGATGAACACGTTGGTATCGAGGACAAAGACCTTCTTCTGCTTCACGGACCGGTCGCTGGAGGGCGTCAGTTGGTTGCTCATACCTTCCAGTATACCCTAAAATGGTCAGATGTCTCTGTCTGCCTCCCGGTGGTTTCACCGCCGGTTTCTGGGGTCCGGTGGACGCAAGGTTGCGTACTACACCCTGGCCCACACGTTGTATTCGGTCCTCGCCGGGGGATTCGAAATCGCCCTCATCCTCCGGCTGACCGGAAGTTTTGAGCGGATCGTTCTGTTCAATTTGATGTATTTCGTGTGGCTCTATGCCGCCTTCGTGGTGGGTACGGTCTCGATGCGGTCGGGCCGGGCCAGTCGTTTGTTCCGGTGGGACCTGTTGATCCAGGTCCTGGGCTGCGCCTACTTGATGATCTGCTTTGCCCATCTGGGCAACTCGTGGGTCCTGGCGGGGNTCTTTGTGTTCAAGGGGACGGCCGAAGGTCTCTTTTGGAGTTCCCGGCACTCGGCGCTCATCCACTGCGTCCCCGATGACCGCCGGGACCACTGGTCCTTGGCCCTCCAAACGGTCACCATTGTCCTCGGGGTCATCCTCCCCATCCTGTCGGGTTTTGCGATTAGCTACTTGGTCTTGCCCCTTCCCGGGGGGGTGCCCCAGGCCCTGCCCACGGGGTACTTTCCCGTCTATGCCTTGACCGGAGGGCTCATCCTGCTGGCGTTGCTGGCCTCTCCCTCCCTGGAGATACCCCGGCAACACGTGCGCTTCCAAGCCCTGGTCACCCTGAGGAAGGCGCCCCAAAAGAGGGTATGGCTCGGGTACGTGGCCCTGAGCACGGTGGCAGCCTTCTTGCTAACCACCGTCCTGGGTATCCTCAACTTTGCTGTCCTCAGGACTGAGTTCAACATGGGGCTGTTTTCGTCGTGGATTGCGTTGGCCAGTGCCGTGTTTTTCTTCGGAATCCGCCGGCTTGTCCAAAGGTTCCCGGTGCCCCGGACCACCATGGTGCTGGCGGGGNCGGTGGGGGGATTCGCTGTCCCGCTGGGTGTACCTGGCGTTCATGACCCTCCCAGGTCTGGTGGGCAAGTCGCTTCTGGACACCTTCATCGTGCCCCTCAAGGCCCTGTTTGGGGACAACATCGTCCGACGCCGGATCGAGCTCTTGGCCAGGAGCCAGGGAGTGTCGGTGGCCGAAGGGCTCCTGTTCCAGGAAAGCGCCTACTTCGTCGCCCGGTTGCTGGGCTGCGGGCTCCTCATCGCCGTGTTAGAGTTCCTTCCCTTCGGTCCGGTCCCCGTGGCCCGGGGGTTTTTGATCGTGCTGTTGCTGTATCCGTTCGTCGATTTCGCGTTCATCCGGGCCCTCGACCGAGGAAACCGACGGTTCTCCGGGGAGACTTCCTCGGAATAGGCCTCGGTCCTCCTACATTCGTGTCGAATCCCCTTGCGTGGATTGCTACCGAATTGTAGAATGCTCCCCATGCCTGCTACCCCGATGCCGAAAAGCCTTCCTGAGAACCCTAACCAGGTTTCGCTCCTCTTCGAGGTGAGCCAAATCCTCGACCGAACCTTTGACCTCAAGCAGGTCATTGTTTCGGTGCTGTACCACATTGCCACGAACCTGGCCTTGGTCCGGGGGTCGATCACCCTGTTGAACCGTCAATCGGGAGAGATCTTCATCGAGTCCTCGTACGGCCTCACCCCTGCGGAACAAAAGCGCGGGCGGTACAAGCTGGGGGAAGGGATCACGGGCCGGGTCGTCCAAACCGGTGAGCCGGCGATTATCCCGAACATCAGCCGGGAGCCCAACTTCCTGAACCGCACGGGGGCCCGGAAGACCGAGATCGAGAAGGAACATTCGTTCCTGTGTATTCCCATCAAGCAGGGTACCGAGGTCTTTGGCGCCTTTAGTGCCGACATCGTGGCCGGCGGCCCGGAAACCTTGGACAGCGCCGTCCAGATCGTGACCATCGTTTGCTCCATGGTGGCTCAGGCGGTGCGGTTGCGCCAGGAGATGGAGGAAGAGAAGGCGACCCTCGTCGAAGAAAACAACCGCCTGAAGACCGTCTTGAAGGAAAGCTACCAGCCGACCAACATCATCGGCAAAAGTCACGCCATGCGGGCCCTCTACGACCTCTTGGCCCAGGTGGCGCCTTCGGACACGACGGTGCTGATCCGGGGGGAAAGCGGGACAGGGAAAGAGATGGTGGCCCAGGCCCTGCATTATTCGAGTCCCCGGGCCGAGAAGCCCTTCATTAAGGTGAACTGCGCCGCCCTCCCGGAAACCGTCATCGAGAGTGAGCTGTTTGGCCACGAGAAGGGAGCGTTCACCGGGGCGATTGCCACCCGGAAGGGGCGCTTTGAACTGGCCGACACCGGGACCATCTTCCTCGATGAGATCGGTGACCTGTCGCCGGCCATGCAGGTGAAGCTCCTTCGGGTGCTCCAGGAGCGGGAGATCGAGAGGGNGGGGGGCAACCGGACCATCAAGATCGACGTCCGGGTGATCACGGCCACGAACCGGCCCCTGGAAGAGCTGCTGGCCAAGAACCTGTTCCGGGAAGACTTGTATTACCGGTTGAACGTGTTCCCCCTCCACCTTCCCCCCTTGCGGGAGAGAAAGAGNGACATTCTGCTCTTGGCGGACCACTTCATCGAAAAGTACAACAAGCGCAACCACAAGAGTGTCAAACGGATCGCCACGAGCGCCATCAATCTGCTGATGAGCTACCACTGGCCCGGCAACGTCCGGGAGCTCGAGAACGTGGTGGAGCGGGCTGTGCTGTTGGCCGGGAACGACGTGATCCTGGGGATCCACCTTCCTCCCAGCCTTCAGAGCGCCGAGTCGACGGGGACCGCCCCGACGGCCACCCTCCAGGAGACCGTCGACCGCATCGAGAGGGAACTCATCCTCGATGCCCTGAAGTCCAGCAAGGGGAACTACTCCAAGGCTGCCAAGAGCCTGGGGATTACCGAACGGATCATGGGTCTGAGGATCAAGAAGTACAACCTCGATAAGGATTTCCTGAAGAACTTCATGTGAGGAGGGCCGGCCCCTCAGGGTCGACCAAGCCACCAGGTTCGGTCGACCGACGGTCCGTTGACCGGAACGTCGGGGTTGGTGAGTTCGAAGATTCGACGGTCTTCCAGCCGCGCTTTTTGGATGTCGGTCCGGCGGCTGTCCAGGAAGAGCCGTCTCATGGTTCCATCGGCCATGAGGGNGGCCAGGCCGCGGCGGATCCGGTCGGCCAAGGCTGTGTTGCCCTGGGCGACTTCGAAACACTGCACCATGGGGTAGTAGAATCCCAGGTGCCGTTCGACCACCATGTGCGGGGCCCCCGCCTGGTAGTCCGCTAAATCCTGCCACACCTCGGAGATTCCCCGGGGAAAATAGTCAAAGCGTCCAGCTTCGAGCATGACGGTAATCCGGGAGATTTCGATGGTGGACGTCAGGGGCACGTGGTTGGCCTCCAGGACGGCGAGGTCGGCCCATTGGCTTCCAAAGCCAGCGGTGAACCGGGTCGTCAGGTCCTGCAACGAGTGGACGGTGTCGAACCTTCCCTGGTCGGCCGCCCGGATCAGAAAGATTCGATACCCAAGAAGGCCGCGGTTCACGTCGACACGGATGGGGAGGGTCCTTCGCTCCCGGTCGGGGTTCAAGGCCAGGCAAACGACGTCAATTTTCCCAGCGTTCAGCAGGGCCAGGGAACGCTCCTTGGACAAGATGGCGTCCACGGCCTGAAGCTGGTACTGGACCCGGGGATCCGAGACCTCTAAGGCTCGGCTCAGGAGGATCCACTCGTAACTTTGGGGCCGAATGTCGACCATCAGGGTTTCGGTCCCCTGGGCCCCGAGGTTCGTCCAACTGAGCAACGCTCCGAGCACCAAGGCAACGCGTTTCATCGCGGCAAACTTCCTCCCCTGGTGGCATTTTACACGTTCAACACTGTTTTACAATCGCCCAGAAAACGCTGGGTCGCGAGTCCTAAGTCAGCATCCGGGTGGGAATTGGCTTTGTAAACNCCCCCTCGCCCGGGCCTTCGGGTTCGCTTTCCCTTCGTTGACCCGACTTCCGGCGGTTTGTCATATGAAAGCATGAAGCAACGATGGGTTTGGGGGATCTTGGGAGTTGTCCTGGTCGCCGGTGTCGCCGTGTCTCTTGGTACGGGTGCCCTGGGCGCCCGGGCGATCGGAGGCCGCACCCGGGCTTACACCTACGCCACCGTATCCCGAGGGACCATTGAAAAAATTGTCTCCGCCACGGGCACCGTGGGACCCGTGTCGTCGGTCAGTGTCCTGCCCCAGATGAGTGGCCGGGTCGAAAAGGTCTTCGCCACCTACAACGACCACGTGAAGAAGGGGCAACTGCTCATGCAGTTGAACACCGACATGTTGAAGCTCCAAGCCCAGGAACAGATTGCCGCCGAGGCAAAGGCCCAAGCGACCTACAACCTGCAACTCCTGGATTACCAGAACAAAGGAAAATTGGCGACGAAGGCCCTGGTGTCCGACTACGACCTCAAGTCGAGCCAGGCCACCCTGGCTAGCGACGCCGCCGACTTAGCGTCGGCCAAGGCCGCCCTCGAGGTGATCCAGACAGAGATCAATCAGTACGCCAACATCNCCTCTCCCATCGACGGCATCGTGCTGGCGGTGAACGCCGACGTGGGGCAGAGCGTGGTCGACGGGTCGAGTACCAACTCGTCGAGCGTGTTCACCTTGGCCGCCGACCTGTCGAAGATGCAGGTCTTGGCATCGGTGGACGAACTCGACATTGCCGCCATCCACCAAGGCCAGAGAGCTCGGTTCTCGGTGGAGGCCCGGCCCGGCGAAACCTTCGAGGGGGNGGTCACGGAAATCCGAATGGTTCCCCTGACCTCGAGCAACGTGGTGACCTACTACGTTCAGGTATCGGCGGACAACACCCAAGGGCACCTGCTCAACGGGATGACCGCCGAGGTGGAGTTTGTGGAACAGAGCCGGGAGAATGTCTTGGTGGTCCCCAGTGGTGCCCTCAGGTTCCAGCCCTCGGTCCTGACCACCCAGGAAGTCCAACGACGGATCTTCGAGGCAGGGTTGGCCGACCTCCCCGCCGACCTTCGGGAAAAGGCCAAGGCGGATTTCGAGGCCTCGCTGAAATCGGGGAAAGGGGAGGCCAAAGGGCTTCCTGGTCTGGGCGGGATGATGATGGGAGTCCCGGGAGGCCCCCGGCCGGGGGGCTTCGGTGGCCCTGGGGGGCCCCCGGGGGGACGGAAACCTTCCGCCGAGAAGGCTGGGGGAGGGCCCGCAGGTCTCCCGGCCCCCGCGCCCCGGAAGGCTCTGTGGTCCCTGGACGATGCGGGGAACTGGACCGTTTCCTTGGTGACCGTGGGCGTGTCGAACGGTACGTCCACCGAAGTCCAGGGGGCCGCGGATTTGGAAGGGAAGCGGATCGTTTTGAAGGAAAAGGTCGACTAGCCGTGGCCGTGATCGAATTGCGGGGTATCCGGCGGTTCTACTCGGTGGGCGACATCGTGGTGAAAGCCCTCCGGGGCCTGGATCTGACCGTGGAGGCCGGGGAGTTCGTGTCCATCATGGGGCCCTCAGGGTCGGGAAAGTCGACCTTGATGAATACCCTGGGGTGCCTCGACAAGCCCACGGAAGGGCAATACTTCCTCGAAGGCGTCGAGACTTCCCAGGCGACCTCCGACGAATTTGCCGAAATCCGGAACTCGCGGATTGGTTTTGTGTTCCAGGGGTTCAACCTCCTGTCCCGGACCACAGCCCTCGAGAACGTGGAACTTCCCCTGCTCTACGGCAAGACGGGGTCCCAGAAGGAGCAGTCGGCCCGGGCCCGGCGGGCCCTCGAAGACGTGGGTCTCGGAAACCGCCTTCACCACGTGCCGTCCCAACTGTCCGGAGGCCAACAGCAGCGGGTGGCCATCGCCCGGGCCATGGTGACCGATCCGGCGTTCATCCTCGCCGACGAACCCACGGGCAACCTCGACTCCGAGATGACCCTCGAGGTCATGAGTCTCTTCCAAGACCTGAACGATCGAGGAAAGACCATCATCCTCGTGACCCACGAGCCCGAGGTGGCCGCCTTCACCAAGCGGACGGTGACCATGCGCGACGGGACCCTTGTGTCCGACCTTCGGGTCGAGCACCCCCGAAGGGCGGCCAGAGACCTCGAAACGTGGAAGCAAAACAACCTTCTGTTGTCCGGAGAACTGGTCTAATGCGCCTGGGCAAGCTCGTGCAACTTTCGTTTCGGAGCATCCAACGGAACCGGCTTCGCAGTCTGCTCACGTCCCTGGGCATCATCATCGGTGTCGGATCCGTCATCGTCATGGTTGCCGTGGGCGAGGGGTCCCAGGCCCAGATTTCCAAGCAGATCTCGTCCATGGGGACCAACCTGCTCATGGTACGGCCGCCCCGGGGTCCCCGGGAAGCGAACCGGCTCACCCGGGCGGATGTGGCCAAGATTCGGTCCGAAGCCAGCTACCTCCGGGCCATATCGGGGGAGACCGACAGCTCCTTCGAGGTGGTCGGAGGCTCGGGGACCTGGTCGACCACGGTGTGGGGGGTGGAGCCCGACTACCTCGTGATCAAGGACTGGGACGTGGACGATGGCGCCTTTTTTTCCCAGCAAGACCTGACGTCCCGGAACAAGGTGGCGGTGTTGGGGAAGACCGTGGCCGACAAGTTGTTCCCGGACGGGGACTCGGTGGGCCAACACATCCGGATCGGGGCCACCCCGTTCACCGTGATTGGGGTGCTCGCCAAGAAGGGGTCGAGCGCCATGGGCACCGACCAGGACGATGCCATCTTGGTTCCCCTGGACACGGCGTTGACTCGGCTGAGCCAGGACCGGTTCCTCGGCGGCATCAGCATTTCGGTGGTCCGCCAGGACCTGATGGACGTAGCCCAGACCGAGGTCGACACCATCCTTCGGGAGTCCCACCGGCTCAACGGTACCGCCGACGCCGACTTCGACATCATGAACCAGGCGGCGATCATCAAGACCGCCTCGGAGACGACCAAGACCCTGACGGCCCTCCTGGCGGCCATCGCCGGGGTCTCCCTCGTGGTGGGAGGAATCGGCATCATGAACATCATGCTGGTGTCGGTGACCGAACGGACCCGGGAGATCGGCATCCGCATGTCGGTGGGTGCCCGGCGGCGAGATATCCTGTACCAGTTCCTGGCGGAGTCCGTGATCCTCAGCCTCCTGGGAGGGCTGGTCGGCATTGTCGCCGCAGCGATCCTGTGCACCGTCCTCACGGTCGCCGCCTCGATCCCCACGTCGATCAGCCCGGTGGTGGTCCTGGCCGCTGCCGGCTTTGCCGCCGTCGTCGGCGTCTTCTTTGGCTACTACCCCGCCCGGAAAGCGGCGGGTCTTTACCCCATCGATGCCCTCCGGTTCGAATAGGAAGGCTTGATCCCATGAGGAACCCCCTATGAAACCACTGATCTGGCTCACCCTTGCGCTCGGGTGGGCCACCCTGGGCCTGGCGCCCGGGGTCGATGCGGATCCCCTGAGCCTTGCCGAGGCCCGGGCCCAGGGGCTCGACCATTCGCATACCCTCAAGGTCGCCAACCTTTCGATCAAGGTGGCTCAACTGGCCGAAGAAGCCCAGGTTTATGACTTTTTTCCTGCCCCGACGGCCTCGGTGGGGGCCAGCGTTCCCGTCAACAATGCCCCCACCGGCTGGGGCGCTTCGGGCCAACTCACCGTGACCCAACCCCTGTGGGACGGGGGAAAGAACGGAGTTCTGCTGGCCATCGACCGGTTAGCCACCCAGAGTGCCCGAGAAGCGGCCCTCGCAGCCTACTTCAGTGTCCTGGATGCCGTCGATGCAGGGTACTTTGGGATCTTGGAGGCCCAGGCCACGGTCGACGCCGCCCAGAGCGACGTCGCTTCGGCCCAAACCGCCTACGATTTGGCCCAGGCCAAGCTGGAAGTGGGGACCATCACGAAGGTCGATAGCCTGCAAGCGGAAGCCACCTTGGCGGCCGATCAGACCACCCTGAGCCAGGACCAACGGGCCTTGGCCGTGGCGAAAGCCAAGTTGGCCTCGTTGACTGGAAATTCCAAGGCAGTCTCGGTGGTGGGCATCGACTTTCAAATCTACGATTCCCTGGTCCAAAAGATCGCTACCTACGATGACCAGGGGGCCGACCAGTTGGTCGCCGGGGTGTGGGCCGAGGCCGTTTCGTCCAACCCCAGCTTGGCCCAATCCCGACTGTCGGTGGCCCAGGCCCAGGGAGCCGTGGACCAGTCGGCCACCAGCTTTTTCCCCACCATTGACCTCGGCTGGACGTTAACCCAGGGGTACGGTTCCACCACGTCGTCGAACGCCCTAGGGCTGACGGCCACCATCCCTTTGGACTTCTGGAACCACGCCAACAGCGTGGAGAGCGCCCAGTTGGCCGCCGAGCAGAGTCAACAAACTGCCGATGAAACCCAACGAAGCCTCGCCCTCAGCATCGAAACCGCGGTGTTCGATACCCTCTCCGAGGCCAGGGCCGTGGTCTCGAGCCGGAAGGCCGTCGATTACGCCCAGAGCAATTACGACACCGTGTTGGAACTGTACCGCCTGTCCCAAGACTCCCTGTCGGACCTCACCCAGGCCGAAGCTCTGCTCACGGCGAATCGTCAGGCCCTGATCAGTGCCCAATATGGGTTCTTGACGAGTTTGTCCNCCCTGCGGTCGGCCGGGGCCTTTGCCAGCGACGCGGCGGTGTTGAAGGTGGTTCGCCTGGAGACCCCGGGCAAGTAGGCCGTCCCAGGGCAGACAAAAAAAAACCGCCCCGGAGGGCGGTCATAAGCCCAGCGCCGCAGGCGTTGGGCGTTGAAGTCATAAGCCCAGCGCCTCAGGCGTTGGGCGTTGACATTAGCAGTAGCCTTCGAGGCGTCCCTTGAGGCTTCGATCCACGGTGTTGATCTCGAGGATGTTCGATCCGCTGTCCTGGTGCCCGGGAGACCCGGCCAGGATGACGATCAGGTCGTCCTTCTTGAGTTCCCCTTCCTTGATCAGGCTCTGGAGGGACTGGACGATCAACTCGCTGGTGTTCTTGGGGAGGGGCAGGTACTCGGCGTAGACCCCGTAGCTGAGGGCCAATTCCCGGACAACCCGGGGATCGTGGGCCTTCACGTACAGGGGTACATCGGCCCGGTAGGTCGAGATGATCCGGGCGGACCGTCCGGTCAAGCTGTCACAGACCACGGCCTTCACGGGAAGGGTCTCGATGGCCTGGATGGCGGCCTGGGCCAGGTAGTCTCGGATCGGGTTGTCGGTGGTGTAGGCTCCGTGGGCCCGAACTTTCTCCTTGACCTTCTCGATCTGGACGGCGATCCGGGCCATGACGCCCACGGCTTCCAGGGGGTACTTACCGTAGGCGGTCTCGCCGGACAACATGACGGCGTCGGTGCCATCGAAGATGGCGTTGGCCACGTCGCTGACCTCGGCTCGGGTCGGCCGGGGGNTTTCGATCATGGTGTGGAGCATCTGGGTTGCGGTGATGACGGGCTTGCCCCGGGCGATACACTTTCGGATCATCATCTTCTGGTAGACGGGAACCTCTTCAGCGGGGACTTCGATGCCCAGGTCGCCGCGGGCGACCATGACGCCGTAGGCCACGTCGAGGATCTCGTCGATGTTCTTCACGCCTTCCATGTTCTCGATCTTGGCGATGATCTTGGCCTTGGAACCGTACTGGTCGAGGATGGCCTGGACGTCGAGGACGTCTTGCTTGCTCCGGACGAACGAGTGAGCCACGAAGTCGAGGTCGTTCTCGGCGGCAAACTTGATGTAGTTCCTGTCCTTCTCGGTGATCGAGGGGAGGGTCAGGCTGGTGTCGGGGGCATTGATCGACTTGCGGTTCTTGATCTTGCCGCTGTTGCCCACCGTCAGTTCCAGGTAGCCCGCACCCTTGGCGGTGACCACCATGCCGGTTTCACCATCGTCGATGAGGACCCGGGCGCCCACGGCCACTTCGGCCACGAAACCGTCGTAGTTCGTCTGAAATCCCTTCTGGCCAGCGGGCACCGCATCCTTGTAGATTCGGATCTTTTCGCCTTCGGTGACTTCCAGGGGGGTCTCAATGTTGGCGGTCCGCACTTCGGGACCCTTGGTGTCGAGCAACAAGGCGAGCTTGTCCGAAACCGCCCGGACACTCTTGATGACCTTGAGGGTGTCATCTTCCTTCTGATGGGCTGTGTTGAGCCGCACCACATTCACGCCCGCTTCGTAGAGGGCCCGGATGTGCTCCACACTGCACATCAGGTCGGAGATCGTGGCGACGATCTTCGTCTGCTTCTTGACCATGGAATATTCTCCTTTGAAATCGAGGTATTTTATCCCAATTCACGGTCGGGATTCAAGCGACGCCGAAGCCGCAGACCTCAGCCCAAGGCNGTTTGCTCCACCGTTATCACGGTGTCGTAGACCTCCTGGGGGGTGGTAGCCTCCCGTAGTCGATCTTCAAAGAAGTCACTCTCGTGCATCCCCCCGAGGTGGGAGAGGAATACTTGGTGCATCCGCTGGGCCGTGGAGGGGGTCACCAAAACAAACAGGACGTGAATGGTCTGTCCGAGGACTCCCACGGCCAACAACGGCTTTTGAAGGCGAAAAATGAACACAGCCGCCTGCTTGACCACGTCGATCCGGGCGTGGGGCGCCGCCAAGTGATGCCCGAGGTAGCTACTCCCCAGGCGCTCCCGGTCCGCCACCGCTTGGACGATGGCCTCCCGGGAACAGGGCAAGACCGTGTCGGGAACCCGGGCGAGCCCGTGGCCGATCACCTCGCTCATCGAGGACCCCGGGACGTCCAGGACAATCTGGTCGGGAGTGAGGTAGTCGGCCAAGGTGATCGGAGGGTCGACGGGATATTCCTCCTCGATGGTCCCGGTCAATTCCTCGATGATGTCTTCGAGGGTGATGATCCCCGACCAGATCCCCGACCGGTTGAACACCAAGGCCAGGTGCTGGGCCTTTCGTTGCATTAGGCTCAGCACGGATTCTAGGGGATCCGCTTCGGTCACCTTGAGGCAGGGCTTCACCAGGTCGTCCAGAGTTTGGGACTCGGGGGCGAACAGGAGGTCCTTTCCGTGGACGAAGCCTACGGGATTCCCCCCCGGGGTCAGGATGGGGTACCGGGAAAACTTGGTGAGCTTCATCACTTCGAGGGCTTGGGCTCGCCGAAGGGGGAGGGTCAGGCCATGGACGCTCCGCTTAGGGCGCATGGCGTTGTGAACCCGGAGGGCCCCAAAGTCGAGGACGTTCTCCAGGAGCAACAGCGACCGAAACGACAGAATGCCACTGGCTTCCGAGTGGTCGAGGATGGCCCGGATCTCGAGGTCGCTGTGGGCCTCGGCGGCGGAGGTCCTGGGCACCCGGAACACGGAGAGCAGTCCCGCCACCGAGGCATTGAGCAACCAAATGGGGCCGGCGAAGAGAAACCGGAAGAGCACCAACGGGCCCGAGATGCCCAGGACGGTCTTCTCGGCGTTCCGAATGGCTATGGACTTCGGGAGCAATTCCCCAAAAACGATGTGAAGGAACGAGACCAAGACGAACCCCAGGGCGACGGCCACGGCGCCGACCGCCACCTCGCCCAACAGCTCGGACCCGAGCCATCCGACCACCACCCTCAGAATCCGACGGAAGGCGGGCTCGCCGACGAACCCGAGGCCGATGCTAGCCACCGTGATTCCCACCTGACAGACCGACAAGTACAGGTCGAGGTTGGCCAGAATCTTTTGAGCCCGGAGAGCCCGGCGGTCCCCGGCTTCGGCCAAGACTTGGATCCGGGTCGGGCGCACTTTCACCGCCGAAAACTCGGCCAGGACGAAAAATCCGTTCAAGAAGATGAGGAAAGCGGCTATCGAAAGGAACAACACGGATTCCATGGTCGCCCCCCAAGATATCCCCTATCCCAAGAGACGTCCAAGGGCGGGGACCGGAGGCGAGTCGGCTTGCCTTTTTCCCGATTCGACTCCATTCTGAGCCATTATGGTCCCCCAATCTACAGAAAGTCGCCTCCACGAGTTGAAAGCCATCGACCGCAAGATCCATCGTCTCGCCGCCGTTCAAGCCACCCTGGAGTGGGACCAGGAGACCAATCTTCCCCCGGAAGGCGTCGAGGAACGGTCCGAGCAACTGGCCCTCATCGAAGGTTTGGTCCACGAGGCCCAGACCAGCCCCCTCCTCGGCTCCCTGACCGAAGGGCTTTCGGCTGTCCCCTTGGCCACCGACCAAGACCGGGCCCTCGTGCGGTTGCACCGCCGGGAGTACGACCGAGCTTCGAAACTTCCCCAGGAATTGGTCGAACGCCAAGCCAGGCTCGTGGGGGNGGCCCAGCCCACCTGGGCCCGGGCCCGAAAGGAGCGAGATTTTGGGTACTTCGCCCCCCATCTTGCCAAGCTGGTCGAGGTAGCCCGGGAGAAGGCCGACCTGTTGGGGNGGAAGGATCATCCCTACGATGCCCTCCTGGAGGAGTACGAACCAGGAACCACCAGCGCCCAGGTCAAGGCGGTTTTCGACGGACTCGAGGCCGGGGTCACCGCCCTGGTCCAGCGCCTTCGGGCCCGACCCCAGGTCCGGAACGACTTCTTGACCCGGTCCTACCCCCGGGCCACCCAGGAGCGCCTCGGGCGGCAGATCGCCGGAGACCTGGGGTTCGATTGGAATGCGGGCCGCCTGGATGTGACCACCCATCCGTTTTGCACCNCCCTCGGCCCCCGGGACATCCGGATCACGACCCGATACGACGAGAACTTTTTCAATATGGCCCTGTACGGCATCATCCATGAGACCGGGCATGCTCTGTACGAACAGGGGATTGACCACGCTTTTGGACCGTCCATCCTGGCCAGTGGCNCCTCCTTGGGCATCCACGAAAGCCAGAGTCGGTTCTGGGAGAACTTCATCGGTCGGTCCCGGCCGTTCATCGACCGGTACTTCCCCACCTTTCAGCAGGCCTACCCCGAGAGTCTCGCCGACGTCGACGCCGAGGCCTTTTACCGGGGGGTCAACCTTGTCGAGCCCTCGTTCATCCGAGTCGAAGCCGACGAGGNGACGTATAGCCTTCACATCTTGCTCCGGTTCCGACTCGAGATGGCCCTCCTCGACGGTAGCCTCAAAGCCGACGAGGTCCCCGGGGCCTGGAACGCAGAGTTCCGGAAGTTGTTTGGCCTGACACCCCCGGACGACGCCCAAGGCTGCCTTCAGGATGTCCACTGGGCCATGGGCGGCCTGGGGTACTTTCCCACGTACACCCTAGGGAACCTCTACGCCGCACAGTTTTTCTCGACACTCCAGCAAGCCCATCCCGACTGGGAGACCTTGGTGCGTCAGGGAACCTTTGGTCCTTTGCTCCAGTGGCTCAGGACGAACATCCACGTCCACGGCCGGGTCTATCCGGCCGGGGAGCTCTGCCGTCGGGTCACCGGCCAGTCCCTCGATCCCCAGTTCTTCCTGAATTACCTCACGAACAAGTACGAGGCTGTCTACGAACTCTGACCTGGGAGCTCTCCTCGGGGGCCTGGCCCTGGGGTTGGCCTTGTCGGGGGCCCTTCGCCTGGGGAAGCGGCACCGGCGCACCCGGGGAGTTCTGATCCCGCTCGGGCTCAACCTGGCAGCCCTGGGGTTTTTGGCCGCCATCCTGTTGGTGGGGGCCGAACCCGGGGGCATGGCCGTCCGATGGCCGCGGTGGCTGGAGGAGGCGGGGGNGACCACGCTGGTTGGCCTCGGGGTGTTTCGATTTCCCCGGTCGGTGGGACTACCCTTGCTCCTGGTGGCCGTGGCCCTGGGCTGGCTTACCGTCGGGGCCCTCAAAAGCTTCGTTCCCCTCGAAGTCTCCACGGAGCTCCCCCGGGCCCAGCCCCTCAACGACCGCGAACTCATTACCGCGTTTGCGCTCCGGGTCGACACCCTTCGGGTTCCCCTGGAACTGCCTGGGGTTCCCCGGGAATTGGTCCGGTGGCGAGAGGGCAACGCCGCCCCGGGGGAATGGTGGTGGCCCTGGGTTCAGTACGAAGGGTGGGGCCGGTCGGTGGGTGCGGCTATGCCCGACCATCCGATGAAGCTGGGGGTCTACCGCTTGGTCCTCGCCGGGGGACGGCCGGTTTGGCACCTCGTGGCCCCCGAGGTGTCCGTCCCCTGACGTCGTCATGGATGGGGGGCGAAGGGNTGATTCGGAACTGAGTAGTTTAGTATTCTGCCATCGAGAGGACAGCCATGGCCCGACCCCGGGAGTTCGAAGTTGACCAAGCCCTCCGGGATGCTGCCGAAGTGTTCCGGTGGAAGGGCTACCATGCTACCAGTCTCGATGACCTGACCGACGGCACGGGCCTCGCCAAGGGGAGCCTTTACAAGGCGTTCCACGACAAGCGTTCGCTCTTTCTGGGGGCCCTTGACCTGTACTCTCGGGAGTCCCGGGGGCGGTTCGCTGAGACTCTCGAGGCTCCGGGTTCCCCCCGGGAAGCGATCCGCCAGACCCTCCTGGGGTACATCGACCGGGCGCGGACGGCGTCCGGGGGCGCGGGGTGCCTGTTGACCAACACGGCGGTGGAGTTGGGCAACCAGGAACCCGAGATTGCGGAGCAGGTGAGGGCTGGGTTCGAAAAGCGGACGGACCTGTTTGAGGCTGCGGTCCGTCGGGCCCAGGCCGCGGGAGAGGNCGACCCGCGCCAGGACTCCCGGGCCCTCGCTGAGTTCTTGGAACTGACCGTCCAGGGCCTCAGAGTTCTGATCAAGACCGGAGCCGATGAAGGTAAATTGCGCCGGTCTGTCGACACCGCCCTGGGCCTCCTTCACTGATTTTTTTCCTTAATTGGGGACTGTATGGTTCCTAATACCCGTACCTTTGGGAGGCTTTGATGCTCGTTCCTTCTCCTTCTGTCCAACCGCATCGGTGGATGTCGTTGCCAATTCTTTTAGCCGGTGCCATCCTTCCCGTCTTGGATGTCTTTGCGGTGAGTACGATTCTGCCCACCATTCGGGCTTCCTTGGGAGCCTCGGCCGCCGAGTCGCAGTTCATCGTCTCGGCGTTCTCGGGGGTCTACGCAGTGTTTCTCATCACCGGTAGCCGGATGGGGGACCTGTGGGGTCGACGACGGTTGTTCGTGGGGGGTGGTGTGGCCTTCGCTGTGGCATCGGTGATCGCCGCTCTGGCCCCTTCGGCGGCGGTGCTGATCGGCGCCCGGGCCCTGGAAGGGCTGGCGGCCGCCCTGTTTGCTCCCCAGGTGCTGGCCACCATCCAGGCCGGGTTCGAACCGAACGAGAGGCCCAGGGCCATCCGCTGGCTCGGGACAGCCTTTGCCCTGGCCGGGGTCTTTGGGTTCCTTTGGGGCGGGCTTCTCATTGGCTGGCATCCGTGGGGTCTGACCTGGCAAGCGTACTTTTGGAGCTACGTGCCTCTGGCCCTGGTGGTGGCTCTGGGGGGCGTCTTGGTCCCTGAGTCCCGCAACCCCCATGCCCAGGGCCTCGATCCCTGGGGTGTCGTCCTTCTGTTCCTCTCCCTGGGCCTGGTTCTGTTTCCCTTAGCCGAGGGCCGGGCAGCGGGGTGGCCCTGGTGGTCATGGGTGCTCCTCGGGTTGGCCCCGGGATTCTGGGTGACCTTCTTCGTGACCCAAGCGAGGTTGTTGCGCCGGGGCGGATCACCCCTCGTGTCGGTGGATTTGTTCCGGGACGGGAGCTTTGTTCGGGGCTTAGTCCTGTCCCTCATTCTGTATATTTCGTACGGCTTCTTGGTGTTCTTTTCGTTCTACCTGAAGGCCGTGAAAGGCTGGACCGCCTGGGATCTGGGGTTGGCGGGCCTCCCCTTTGGGCTGGCTTTCTTTTTCACTTCGTTCGTCGTGGGCCCGTTGGCCCGGGCCCTGGGCCAGAGGGTGGTGACCTTGGGCTTCGGTCTCATGACCCTCGGGATGGCCGGCTTCCTGGCATCGTTCTTCGCCGGACACCAGGGGATCGACGGCTGGGGCATGGGAGGATTGGGGGTGATGGGGGTGGCCAACGGCTTGTTGATCCCCTCGCTCATCCGGGTCGTCACCACGGGGATGGACCCCCGACACGCCGGCCTGGCGTCGGGCCTCTTGCTGTCGGTGCAACAAATGGGTGCGGCCCTCGGGTACGTGCTCCTGGGGGGCGTCTTCTTCAGCCTCCTCGGGACCGAAGGCTCCCCCGATGCCGCTTACGAGGGAGTCTTGGTGGCGACGATCGGGCTGAGCGCCGTGGCCACCGCCCTGGCAGCAACCCTGGGGCGCCACCCTGTGGTCAAGACCCCTTCGTGAACACTAGGCCGTCGGTCCCCCGGTCGACGGTGATGGTGTCACCCTCGGTGAACCCACCCTCCAGAAGTTTCTTCGACAGGGGATTCTGGACCAGGCTTTGGATGGTTCGCTTCAACGGACGGGCCCCGAAGGCCGGGTCGTACCCTTCGTCGGCCAGGTACTGTTTGGCCCCGGGAGTCACCACCAGGCGGATGCGCTTCTCGTCCAGGCGCTCGGTCAAGAACCTCAGTTGCAGGTCCACGATCCCCAGGATCTGATCCTTGCCGAGCTTGCGGAACAACAGCGTCTCGTCGATCCGGTTCAAAAACTCGGGCCGGAACAGGCCGTGGAGCCGCTCAAACACCTGATCCCGGACCTGTTCGGGGTCGGGTGCGTTGAGGATAAGGTCGCTCCCGATGTTGCTGGTCAGGATAATGATGGTCTGCTTGAAGTCCACCAGCCGACCCTGGCTGTCGGTCAGTCGTCCCTCGTCCAAGAGTTGTAGGAGGACATTGAACACGTCGGGGTGAGCCTTCTCGATCTCATCGAACAAGACGACCGAATAGGGCCGGCGTCGCACCGCTTCGGTGAGTTGGCCGCCCTCGTCGTAGCCCACGTACCCCGGGGGAGCTCCGATGAGCCGGCTCACGGCGTGCTTTTCCATGTACTCGCTCATGTCGATCCGTTTGAGGGCCTTTTCGTCGTTGAACAGGAACTCGGCCAGGGCCTTCGCCAACTCAGTCTTTCCCACTCCCGTGGGCCCGAGGAACAGAAAGCTCCCCAAGGGCCGGTTGAGGTCACTGAGACCGGCCTTGTTCCGCCGGATTGCGTCGGCAATGGCCATGATGGCTTCGTCTTGGCCCACCACCCGGCGCTCCAGGATGTGCTCGAGGTCGAGGAGCTTTCCCTTTTCGCTGGACAGCATCTTGTTCACCGGGATTCCCGTCCACGTGCTCACGACCCGGGCGATGTCTTCCTCCCCGACCTCTTCCCGGAGCAACGATCCGTTGGCCTGAATCTCCTTGAGGCGCAGCGACAGCCCTTCGATCTCTTTCTTCGTTTGCGGAACCAGACCGTGTTTGACCTCGGCCGCCCCGGCCAGGTTGCCGTCCCGCTCGTACATCACCTCTTTGGCCTTCAGTTCCTCCAGCTTGCCCTTGGCCTTCCGGATATCATCGATGACTTTCTTCTCGTTCTGCCATTGTGCCGTCATGGCATCCTTTTGAGAGGTGAGGTCGGCCAGCTCCTTCAGGAGAGCTTCGAGGCGCTCCTTGGATTCGGCATCTTCTTCCCGACCCAGGGATTGCTTTTCGATGTTGAGGCTCAAGATCTTCCTCAGGATCGTATCGAGGTCCGTGGGCTGGCTTTCAATCTCAATCTTGAGGCGACTGGCCGCTTCGTCGACCAAGTCGATCGCCTTGTCGGGCAGAAAGCGGTTGGTGATGTACCGGTCACTCAAGGTGGCCGCAGCAATCAAGGCCTCGTCCCGGATCCGGACCCCATGGTGCACTTCGTATTTCTCCTGGATGCCCCGGAGGATGGTGATGGTGTCCTCGACGCTGGGTTCTTTGGTGTACACCGGTTGGAACCGGCGTTCGAACGCCGGATCCTTTTCGATGTGCTGGCGATACTCGTCGAGGGTCGTGGCCCCAATCGTTCTGAGTTCACCCCGGCTCAGGGCGGGTTTCAGGAGGTTCGAGGCGTCCATGGCCCCGTCGGCCGCTCCCGCGCCCATGAGGGTATGGAGTTCGTCGATGAAGAGGATGATTTCGCCCTGGCTGCCGCTGATCTCCTTGATCACCGCCTTCAGCCGCTCCTCGAATTCGCCCCGGAACTTGGTCCCCGCGATGAGGGAACCCAGGTCCAGGGACAGCAGGCGCTTGTTCTTGAGGCTTTCGGGGACGTCCCCGGCCACAATTCGCCGGGCGAGACCTTCGGCGATGGCCGTCTTGCCCACCCCGGGTTCACCAATCAGGACGGGGTTGTTCTTGGTCTTCCGGCTGAGCACCTGCATGACCCGGCGGATCTCTTCGTCCCGTCCGATGACCGGGTCGAGTTTCTCTTGACGGGCCAGGGCCGTCAGGTCTCGGGTGTACTTTTCGAGCACTTGGTAGCGGTTCTCGGGGTTCTGGTCGGTGACCGTTTGACTACCCCGGACTGCCTTGAGGGCCGCCAGGAGTCCGTCCTTGGTCACTCCCTGCTTTCGGAGGAGATCACCGGTGGGGGTCTCGCTCTCGGCGAGGGAGAGCAACAGGTGCTCGGTGCTGATGTATTCGTCCTTGAGCTTGTCGGCCTCGGTCTCGGCCCGGTTCACCACCCGGGTCAGCGAACCCTCCCAGCTCACGTTGCCGTTGGTGCCGTACACCCGGGGGGCCAGGGCCAAGCGATCTTCGAGCCCTTGGACGACGGCGGCCCGGTCGACCCCCATCTTGTCGATGAGCGGACCGGCGATCCCTTCCTTCTGATCAAGCAATGCCAGGGTCAGGTGGTCGTTGGACACCATTTGGTGGCTGCGCTGGTCGGCCAGGACCGCAGCGGATTGGAGGGCTTCTTGGGCTTTGATGGTCAAACGCTCAGTGTTCATGATGACTCCTGGGGTGGGGGACTTCAGGGCCCCTGGGGCCCACCACCCTGAAGAAAAGGTACGGACGAACCCCGGGGACCGTCAAGGGTTGGGTGCCTTATTGTGACACATGTGAGTCATAATGATTCATCGTAAGGGCGAAGGCGCCTCTGCGTCGGGCCCCCCAGGGATGTCAGGCGTTGACCATCCACTTGGAGAACTGCACCAGGTACTCCCGGAACGAGTTGAGGTGTTGGCTGGGGAACCCGTAGGTGGCCACCGCCGTCTTCAGGACTTCTTCCCAACAGCTCAACCAAACGACCCGGGCGTCGTCGGTGATGGTGAACGCCGAGTGGCGCATCCGCATCTTGGGGGCGCCGTATTTTTGCTCGTACAGAGGGGGGCCGCCGCATATTCCCACGAAGAACAGGGCGCTCTTGTCGGCCGCTTCGTTGAGAGCCTCGGCACCCCGGGGAAACATCCCTGCGATCGACGACGCCCCCAAGCGTTGGTAGACCGCCCGTACCAAGGTTCGGAGGCCGTCTACCCCGAGGACCCGGTAAATCTCCGGATCAGGAAACGATGTGATGGGTGGAAGATTTTGCGGTGGCATGGAGAAGCAGATTACCGGTGTGGCCCCCGGAAGGCAAGCCCGGCGCCCCGGTCCCTACCGGTCGGGAACCCCGTCAGGGAGACCTCGAAGTCGCCCCCCGAACGAGCGAAGCGAAGTTCACCCGGGAACCCGCCGAGATCCTAGCCTCGCTAGCCGCGGGGAATGGGAGGCGGGGGCAGTCCCGCCTTCCGGGCAGCTTCCCTCTGTTCGTTGAACTCCATCATGACCTTGTGGTCCTTCCTCACCTCGAAGATGAGCTGCTCGACCGTCATCTTCATGTTGTTCTTGGTGCTGGTGCTGAACGCGATGGCCTTGGGGTCTGGAGAGTTCTTCTTGATGAGATCGACTAGGGCAAAGAGTTCCTTCTTGTCAAACCCGTGGAGGTAGATCATTCGCTCGTTCGGGGGCGCGGTGGGAGAATCGCTCATTTTTGAAAGTCCTTGTACAACAGGCTGGGCTGAATGCCCTGGTTGTTCTGATATTTGCCGCTCTTGTAAGTGTCGTAATTCCCTTCCAGAGTGTGGTAGAAAATCTGACAGATCGCCACACCGGGGTAAATTCGGACGGGTTGTACGCACAGGATTTCAAGGGTCCAGAAGCCTTTGAACCCGACGTCTCCAAATCCCGCCGTCACATGGATGAACAGGCCTAATCGGCCCACCGAAGACCGGCCCTCGAGCATGGGGACAAGGTTCTCGGTCCCGGTGTACTCCAGGGTGCGACCCAGGTAGAGTTTGCCGGTTTCCAACAGCATGCCTTCGGGAGGAATCGTCAGGCGTTCGTACTCGTTGGGCGTGGCCATATCGAGGACGTGGTTCTTGTAGACCATCAATTCATCGCTCAATCGCAGGTTGTAGCTGTTGGGGTTCAACAAGCGCCGTTCGTAGGGTTCGATGACGATGTCCGTTCCTAAACGACGTTCAATTTCTAGGCCCGAGAGAATCATGGAGGCTCCTCGGCCACAAGAATACGGGACGGAAGGCTCCATTGACAAGGTACAGTATAATGAGCGCATGGGTTCCCGTACGACGATTGCTAGCCGCCTGTTTCTCCTGGTGTTTGGGTTTTCGGTGGCGTGGTTCACCGTCACCACCTCGGTGCAGCTTGTGTTCGAGTACCGCAGCGCCCGGGTTCAGCTCGATTCGAACCTGGTGGACCTGTATCAGGCGGTCAGGGCCGGTCTCGAAAGTGCCCTCTGGAACTACGACCGGGCCCTGGTCCGGTCGAGTCTCGAGGCCTCCCGAGTCGTTGGGTTCCTGTCCGGGGGAAGGGTGCAGGACGAGACCGGTGCCGTCCTCGATTCCTGGGGCAGCTCGCCCCCGGGGGGAAGGCTCACCGAGTCCAATGTGGACGATTTGGATCGACCGCTCTACCACCGGTTTCTCCTGTGGCACGCGGACGCCCCCGGGACGGCCCGGATGGTGGGGGAACTGGTCCTGGTCACCAACCTCAAGGTCCTGGCCTCCCGGGTCGAAGAGAGTTTCCAACGGATCGCAAGCAACTACGTAGCGAACACTCTGGGGCTGATGGTCATCCTCCTGGTGGGGGTCCGCCGGCAAGTGGGTCACCCGTTGGGGCGGATGACCCGAGCGATCGCTGGGTATCGGTTCGATCAGCCCAGCGTGGTCCAGGTTAACTTAGCCCCCGGGCGCCGGGACGAACTATCGGTGCTGTGGGAGAGCTTTGAAGCCCTGACCACGAACCTGAAGGAGAGCTACCTCCAGCAGCGGGCCATGTCAGCCATCCTCGAAGAAGCCGCGGTCATGGCCCTGGTCTGCGACGCCGACGGACGGGNGGTGTCCAGCAACGCCCAGGCCCGGGTGAGGTTGGCCGGGAGTCAGCCGGGAGGGGCCTTGGCCTGGCTGTCCTATGGCAACGATTCCGGGCCCCTGTTCGAAGAGGTGCCCCAGCGGCTGGCCGAGGGCAGACCCTGGCGGGGCGAACTGACGGTCCAGAATGACCAAGGTCAAACCTTCTGGCTGACGGCGGCGTTCCTGCCCCTCCAAGTCCCCGACGAGCCCCGGGCCCGGTGGGGGATCATGATCGAAGACATCACGTCCCGGCGGCTGACGGACCAATATCGCAGGGAACGGGACCTGGCCCAGGAGGCTACCCGGGCCAAAAACCTCTTCCTGGCCAACCTCAGCCACGAAATTCGCACCCCGATGAACGCCGTAGTGGGCCTGACGTCCCTGGTCCAGGGGGAGGATGTGTCGCCCCGGGCCCGAGAGTACTTGCAGGACCTAGAAAAGTCCGGGACGGCTCTTCTGGGGGTTATCAATGACATTCTTGATTTTTCGAAGCTCGAAGAAGGGAAGCTCATCCTGGAAGCCCTGGATTTTCGGCTCCCCTCTCTCCTCGACGCAGTGGGGGCCATGGCCCGGTTCCGGGCCCAGGCCAAGGGCCTCGAGTTCTCGGTCACCCGGGCCCCCGGGGTTCCCGAGGCCCTCCGGGGAGACCCGTTGCGGATCCAGCAGGTTCTCCTGAACCTCGTGTCCAATGCTGTGAAGTTCACCGAGACAGGGAGTGTTTCAGTGGCGGTCTCCGTGGTTGAAAGCAGGGCGGCGCCGGGGCGTTGCCGGCTGCGGTTTGAGGTCCGGGATACCGGAGNGGGGATCTCGGTCCCCGACCAGGCCAAGCTGTTCCAATCGTTCACCCAGGTCGACGCCTCGACGACCCGGCGTTACGGAGGGACAGGGCTGGGCTTAGCGATTTGCCGGGAACTCGTCCGGCTGATGGACGGCACCCTGGGGGTCGAGAGNGACCCCGGCCGGGGGAGTCTCTTTTGGTTTGAAGTCGTCCTGATGGAAGGGGTCTTGGCCGACCGCCCGGTCCCGACCACCGAAAATCTGACGGGACTCCGGGTCTTGCTGGCCGAAGACAACCGGGTCAACCAGTTGGTGGCCCGGGAAATCCTCAAGAAGGTGGGCATCGACCCGGTGGTGGTCCCCGACGGCAGCCAGGCCGTGGACCTTGCCCTGGCCCAGACCTTCGACCTTGTCCTGATGGACCTTCAGATGCCGGTGATGGACGGCCTGGAGGCCACCCGCCGGATCCGGGAGCACGTGTCCCCCGGCGAGCTCCCCATCCTCGCGATGACGGCCCATACCTTTGACCAAGAGCGGCAAACCTGTCTGGAAGCGGGGATGCAAGACTTGGTTCCGAAACCCGTGGATCCGGCCAGGCTCTACGAGTTGATCAGCGTGTGGCGGCCGGCAACGTCCAGGTCCTGATCCGGCGACCTTCGAGCTCCCGGGGGNAGTGGGTGATGATCAGGGCCCCCAAGCCCCGGGCTTCGAGGATGTCAAAGGTGAGGTCCCAGAGGGCCTTCCGGGCGGCTTCGTCCAAGTTTTGGAATGGTTCGTCGAAAACCAGAAAGTCGGGGTTTTGCAACAAGGCTCGGGCCAGGGCCGCCCGCTTGCGCATCCCCCCGGAAAGCTCGTCGGGAAACTTGTCTTCCTCACCGGCCAACCCCACCAACCCGAGGGTCTCCCGGGCTTTGCGGTCGGCTCCGGGGGTCCTCTGGTGCCACGCCGGCAACAGGGCGTTTCCCAGAACATCCCGGTGGGCCAGCAGGCCGTCGTCCTGGAACAACACAGCAGGTCGCAGGGGTGGTTGGACCGACCCCCGTTGAGGTTTGAGGAGCCCGAGAGCTAACCTAGCCAGCGTCGTCTTCCCGGACCCAGAGGCCCCTGGAAGCACCACCACCTCCCCGGGCTCGATGGTCAAGTTCACGTCTTTCAGGAGGGGCTTGAGGCCCCACTGAAAGTCCACGTGGCTCAGGCTCAGACGTGCCGGGACCAGGGGAGGGGCCTCCGAGGACCCTGTGGGACGCCTCCCCGGCTGCGAGGCGGCCCAGGGCTTACGTCTGGGGAACAATCGTCGGGCTAAGGCTTCGCTCCCCNCCCCCACCAGAGCCCCCAATCCCAAGAACAGAAACACGAGAGCGAAGAATCCAGGCATGTCGAAGACACCGTACAGCCGGAAGATGGCCCGGCCCAGGCCGGTGTGGGACCCAAACCACTCTCCCAGGACAGCGCTCTTGAGACCCAGGACCAAGCCCAGGACGAGGGAACTTCTGAGGGCCGGACCGAGAGCCGGCAACAACAATTCCCGGGCGGTGAGCCAGCGACCAGGGGCATAGATGCGGAACACGTCCCTGAGGGTTGGGGTGACCGCCTTTCGGGCCTCCCGGACATTCAGGACCACCAGGGGCAACACCACCAGGAATACCACGGCGGTCGGCGCCTGGCCATCGGTCCCCAGGATGAGGACGAGGGGAATCACCCAAAACAGGGGAGGACAGGCCTGGAGCAACACCACAGGGAGAAACAGAAGCCCATCGGACCATCGGGATCGGCCCAGCCAGAGCCCGAGGGGCAACCCCAGGGCAAACGCCAACAGGAATCCCGTGATTGTCCTGAGGACCGTCAGCCCCAGGTCGACCCAGGTCGACCCCTCGGCGAGGAGCCGGACGAGCCGGGCCAGCACGTCGCCCAACCAGGGAAAGATATCGGCGCTGAATACCCAGGTGCCGAGGGTGTAGAGCAGGGCCCCGGCCCCGAGGCCCAGGATGGTGGGGAGCGCAGGGTTCCCCCGGGGCCTGGGCTTCCTTGAAGGGCTCACCTTAGTCCTGAAAGAAGAAATCCGACGCGACGGGGCGGGGGTCGTTGGTGAGCGAAAGGTAGGCTTCGTAGAGCCTCTGGGTCTCCCGGGCCGAAGGAACGTCGAACAGGGTGTTGGCCAGACCGCGCTCTACCACCGCCACCGGCAACCCCAGCGTGGGGGCAAATCGGACGGCGTACCCATGGGGGTCCTTTTGGACCGCGGCCACCGATGCCTTGTACGCTTCCACGAGGGCCTGGAGAAACTCCCGATGGGCAGCGGCCCAATCCCGGCGCGCCACCAAGCTGACTTGGGGTGCCCGGCCATCACCGTGGTTCAGGGTCGCCCAGGCCTGGGCGAACGGGAACACCTCCNCCCCATGGTTCAGCAAAACGATGCGACTCACCAGCGGCTCGGGAAGGCACGCTCCGTCGGCTTTTTTTTGGAGGAGGAGAGCCACGGCCTGGGCGGGCTCAGCGTAGTCGATCTTCACTTTGCCTACCAAACCCCGGGCCCGGAGAAGGGCCTGCATCTGGACATCCAGGGGGCCCCCGGCGACGGGGACCAAGAGGGTCTTGCCTACGAAGTCCTCGAGGGTCTTGAGGCTGGGGTCTAGGGTCACCAGACCTGCCACATCCCAGACCGGGGTCGCCACCTGGATCAGGGGACCCCCGGACTGGCTGTTCTTCAGAGCCAGGGTGCTTCCCGTGAGCAATACCTGGGTTCGACCGCCAAGCAGTTCGGCAATCGCCAGGGGATGGTCGTCGAAGAGGGGGGTGACGAGCGAGTTCCCCCCGACGGTTTGGCCTTCGAGGGCCAGCAGAGGAATGGAACTCACCGTCTTAGCGGCGGGGATGACCACGGACTCGGCGGCCACCGGGGACCACGCCCACGAAAGACTCACAACCAGCAAAATCAGACGGAGAGGGGAGGGTTTCATGGGGCTTATGTTCGCTATTATTAACTTTTTGGTCAAGAACACAGAAAAAAAGCATGCGAAACACCAAGTTTTACTTGGACGGAACGCAAATTGTTCGCAAAATAGAAGGAGGTCCCTGGGACCTGATTTTCAATGTTCTTAGAAAGGGTGGGAGACATGCCCCTGAAGACTGATATCTTATCCAAAGCCGCCAACCAAGCCCGTGGACTGGCCATCGACGCCGTCCACGCCTGCTCGTCCGGTCACCTCGGACTTCCCCTCGGCGCGGCCGAACTTGGTGCCGTGTTGTACGGCCACGCTATGATCTATTCCCCGGACCACCCCCGGTGGCCCAACCGCGATCGCTTCGTGCTGTCCGCCGGTCACGGCAGTATGTTCTTGTATTCCTGGCTCCACCTGAGCGGCTTCGCTGTGAGTGCCTCGGACCTGTCCAAGTTCCGGGCTCTCCATAGCATCACTCCCGGTCACCCCGAGTTCCACGAGACCCCCGGGGTCGAAGCTACCACCGGGCCCCTCGGTCAGGGCGTCGCCAATGCCGTGGGCCTGGCCTTGGCCGGCCAGATGGCCGCTGCTCGGTTCAACACCCCCGATCACACCCTCTTTGACTACCACGTCGTCTGTTTGGCGGGGGACGGTTGTATGCAAGAAGGGGTGGCCATGGAAGCCGTGGCCTTTGCCGGGCACCAGAAGCTCGACAACCTCATCGTCTTCTACGACGCAAACGACGTGACCCTCGACGCCATGGCCGACCGCAGCCAGAGCGAATCTCCGGCCCTCCGATTCAAGGCCCTGGGCTGGGACGTTCAGACCATCGACGGCCACGACCTGACCGCCATCCTCAAGGCCTACACCAAGGCCAAGACCTCCAAATCCGGCAAGCCCCAACTCATCATCGCCAAGACCATCATCGGGAAGGGAATCCCCGAAGTAGAAGGAACCTCCAAGGCCCACGGCGAGGGCGGCGCTAAGTTCGCCGACACCGCCCGGGCTGGCCTCGGCCTGCCCGCCGACAAGCACTTTTTTGTCAGCGACGACGTGTACGCCTACTTCAAGGCCCATAAGTCGAAGTTGACCTCGGCGTATCGCCGTTGGACCAAGACCTTCCAGGCCTGGTCAGCCGCTAACCCCGCCCTGGCCGCCGTCCTCAAGACCGCCGGCGAGGCCCCCAAGGCTGCGGCGCTCCTGGACAAGATTCCCCTGTTCCCCGCCGATGCCAAGTTGGCCACCCGGGCCGCCGGTCGCGACGTCCTTCAGGCCGTGGCGGCTCAGTTGCCCCTGTTGGTGGGCGGAAGCGCCGACCTCTACGGTTCGACGTTGAATTACATTGCTTCTGACAAGGACTTCGACCCTACGAACCGTTCGGGTCGGAACATCCGCTTCGGCATCCGGGAACACGGGATGGCAGCCATTGCCAACGGACTGGCCTACGATGGTACCTTCCGGCCCAGCGTCGCCACCTTCTTGGTTTTTGCGGACTATTCCCGGCCCTCGATGCGGGTCGCCGCGTTGGCGAAGCTGCCGGTTCTCTACATCTACACCCATGATTCCATTGGCGTAGGCGAAGACGGACCCACCCACCAACCCGTGGAAACCATTTCGGGCCTTAGGGTCATCCCCANCCTCGACGTCATCCGGCCAGCCGACCCCGAAGAGACCGCCGGTGCGTTCGCAGCGGCCTTGGAGCGGGTCGATGGCCCCACCCTCCTGGCCCTGAGTCGCCAGGTGTTGCCCACCCTCAACGAAATCCCAGCGGCCCAGCGCCGGGCTGGGGCGTCCCTGGGNGGCTACGTCGCCGTTGCAGAAACGGGACCCTTGACCCACATCTTGATCGCCACCGGGAGCGAACTGCAACTAGCTCTGGCCGCTGCCAAGACCCTGGGTGCCGGTGTCCGCGTGGTCTCCATGCCGTCGACGTCCCGGTTCGATCGCCAGCCCGCCGCCTATCGGGAGTCGGTGTTGCCGTCCTCGTGCCGCAAGCGAGTGGCCGTGGAAGCCGGTGTCAGCAACCTTTGGTTCAAGTACGTGGGCTTGGATGGAAAGGTCGTCGGGATTGATCGGTTCGGCCTGAGTGCTCCCGCTCCCCAGGTGTACGCGGAATTGGGCGTGACCGTCGAAGCCGTGGTCGCCGCCGCCAAGTCCCTCTGATTAGAGGGATTTTCTGTCAAGCGAAAAACCCTTGCCCTCCTGGCAGGGGTTTTTTTATCGAGTGCCCCCGATTCGGCGGATGCCCCCAGGCTGTCAGAAGATGCCTTGCCAAGGGTGTGACGGGGTGGAGGGGGATCTGGTTCTCCCGCCTCCAGACGCTGGTCATCCAGCGTTCCAAGTCCTGTCGCCACCCCAGGGCTCGCTCCCGGAACATTCGGCTGCGCAGT
>JGI26470J50227_1000012_pt1 | contig 122447 bp, 123 predicted proteins | sample FreactTroBogLake_FD_50227 | JGI IMG/M metagenome (IMG submission 50227)
TCGACAGGCCCCATGGTGGGATTGGGGGCCGAACTCCATATGAAAAACTACTCGAAGTGACCAAGGCTTGACTGTTACCAATGAACGTCAGTTTTACACCTTCAAGCGCACTTCTATAGCCGATTTACTGGCCATGCACCGCACCACTAAAAATTCCTCTTTCGATTGCCTGTTGAGATAGCAGGTATACCCCAAGGATTGGGATCAACATTAAGACCCCCACTATCGCAGTTCCACTTCCATACAAAAGTTCAAGTCCCATAGGTAGCGTGTAATGGCGTGGATCGTTGAGCAGGACCTTAGGCAATTGATAGCTATTCCAAAGGTTTAGGAACGAGAAGAAAATTACTACCGACCACAGCGAGCGTGAGAGCGGAATTCCGAGATGCCGGAACAGTCCCCAATCACCCAATCCATCGATTCGCCCCATGCCAATCAAGTCTGCGGGCATTGCAGATACGAAATATAGATACGAGAGAAAGGTGCCAAAGGGGTAGTAGGAGCTGGCAATAATTAGTCCCCAAATGTTGTCAGTTAAGTGAACCTTGTCCACCAGCACATAAAGAGGAAGCGCCATGGCGGTTATTGGAATCAACATGGTTACCAGAGTTATGAAAAGCAAGAATTTTCGAAAAGGAATTTGTAGAACAGCTAAAACAAATCCGGCTGTAACGCTACTGATCACGGAGATCGCAAGTGCGGTCAAGGAGAAAAGTAGCGAATTCTTTAGCCAAGCAAGCACAATTCCGTTTTGATTCATAAAGACAAATCTGGTGCTCAGAACGTATTGAGGCCCCGCTTGTCTGACTAACCAAATAAAAGGTATTAACACCAAAATTGTTAAGCCCCACAGCGTTAGGTTGATTAACCTGGAATTGCGCTTATCGGTTCGTTTATTCATTAGTAAGAACTTCGCTTTAGGAAATCGGTTTTGCGAATAAAGATGATGGCAATGATGACGCTCGGAATCAGCATATCGAGAGAGAGTGCCGTCCCGGCAGCAAAGTCACCTGCCTGAAATGCGTAGCTATATGCCACTTGATTGAGAGACCACCAGTTTGAAGGTAATCCAATTTTTGTTAAGAGTGCCGGTTCGCTATAGATTTGAATTGCAGAAGCGGTCAACAAGATCCCCATGTACCCGATATATCTACTGATCATCGGAATTTTTATTTTGGTTGCCAACTCCCAGCGATTACATCCATCCACCCGAGCTGCCTCTAAAACTTCATGTGGGATAGATCGAAGCGAACCATATTGAATTACTACCCAACTTCCTGCGCCAGAAGAGAATGCAACTCCGGCAATAATCCAAGCTTCATTATTTAGGTTCCAGTTCACATGATTGCCGATGAAAAACATCCAGATGAAGACTGAGATTCCACCGGAGACAATCCCTGGTAATAGAAAAACTAACCTCATGAATGTATTTCCGGGAACATGTGTGGAGTCCAGCAATAGTGAGAGTGCTAAGACTGAGACAATTGTGATGGGTACATATACAACCAATAGAAAAATAGAGTGGCCCAAATCTGGGATCACTCTAAAATCTCCAAGAATCTTATAAATAGTGCTGAAGCTACCGTTCAAATTTTTCCATGATGGCTTGGATACTTCATCAATTGCATATATAAGAGGAATAAATCCGCAAAACAACATCAATGCAAGATATGGAGAGATCATCAACAGGGGCGCTGCACGATATTTCTTCTTAAACGCCATATGAAGAATCCTATACGATTTATCCTTATGAATTAGTGCAAAGCCTTATCTGGCTCCGTCCAATTTAAAGATGTAAACAGAATCTCTAATCCTGCACGAGTTGGACTCGCACAGAAGAGCCCCACTCTCCAAGTACGCGTTGGGTCTAATGGAGCTAGCCGGACCAATCGCCAATCATCATCACATTTGGCTCTAATTGTGAGTGCGTCACCGGTGCGCGAGAATCTTATGGAGACCTCTTTATTCATCCACTCTGGAACCGGCGCCACAGACCAGTCTGAGTTCTTGATAGTTACTACAGCTCCTAATTGTGGAAAGCCATCTGCAAACTCGACTCCGGCCTTAATCCAGTTCTCGTCATCGCTGTATGCAATTAAACCGGCCTGATCGAATTGCTGTGTGTAGTTGAGCTTCCACGTGAGTTCGAGAGCGGAATCTTCCGGAAAAGGGTTGAGCAAGGCATGTCCATTTGAATGAGTGAATCCATAAGAAGTCTTCTGCCAAAAGTCAGATTGCTCCTTGGCCAATACGGATAGACCTTCATCCGTCAGATTCGCGTGTAGCGGAGGATTCAGCCATTCACCGGAATTGAATTCATTCATAAGTGGATCCTATTGAGCGGTCGTCATCTGGATTCCAATATTTATGGTTAGGTTTAGCCGTGACTTTTGCCGAGCAGACTCAGAAGAGCCGATTGCCTGCGGGCCTTTATGCAATTGGACTCGGTGGGGTCGCCATTGGTCTAACAGAGTTTGCTATCGCTGGTCTGTTGCCAATCGTGGCCCATGATTTTCATGTTTCCACCGCGAAGTCAGGTGTTCTTGTCTCTGGGTATGCAGCAGCGGTAGCGGTTGGTGGAGTATTCCTCACCGGATTGTTGACAAAACTTGATCGCAAGAAGACGTTGATCGGGGTGATGTTCTTTTTTGTTCTCGGGAACTTATTGTCTGCTCTCGCTCATTCATTCGCCTTGATGCTCTTAGGGCGTTGTATCTCGGCCCTCTGTCACGGAGCATTCTTCGGCATTGGCGCAGTTGTGGCAGTTAACTTGGTTTCGCGAGAACGTAGAAGTACCGCGATATCGATTATGTTCGGCGGAATCACCGTTGCAAATGTATTGGGTGTCCCTTTTGGAGCGTGGATTGGGCAGCGGTATGGATGGCGTGCTGCTTTGATGTCGATTGTTGTGATCGGGCTCTGTGCCCTTGTCGGCTTGACTTGGTTCCTACCGAACAAACTGGGGCACGGCGATTCCTCGCACAAGATCCCACTTAAAACCGAGCTCCTTGTATTTCGCAATAAGCAGGTCTGGCTTTCACTTGCGATGACAGTCTTTGGCTTTGGGGGAATGTTTGGCGCTTACACCTACATCGTCTTCACTCTAGAAGATGTTTCGAAGTTCGCCGTTAGCACCGTTCCATCACTGCTCTTGCTCTTTGGAGTAGGAGTTTTTGTCGGTAATTTCTTTGGTGGAAAGTTAGCTGATTGGAAACTCAATCGTGCTCTCTCTATAGAGATGTTGCTTCTTACGATTGTTTTGTTTGGATTTAGTTTGACTGCTCACAACAAGATTTGCACTGTCATCGCGCTCTTCTTAATGGGTGCACTTGGCTTTGCGCAGTCGGCAGCCTTACAAATGCGTGTAATGCATTATGCGGGGGAGGCTCCAGCGATCGCATCAGGAGCTAACATCACATCCTTTAATTTAGGAAATGCTCTCGGAGCTTGGCTGGGTGGATGGCTCATCTCGCTAAATCTTGGGTATTCATCTCCTTTGTGGGGCGGCGGAATTATTACCGGAATCGCACTCCTGGCCTTTGGACTGTCGTTCCTTACTGGAAGGCATCACAATTCGTGGTTGGAATAACAATGAATAGAGCAGTGATCACTTCTTTATTTAGCGAGCTCCCATAAGTGTCCATCGGGATCTGAGAATAATAAAGTTCGAATTCCCCATGGACGATCCATCGGGCCGTTTATTAATGGAACACCCAATTCGGCAAGGCGTGTGGCATGAGCATCAACGTCATCAACTTGGATGGTGAATTGAGATCGAGCACCGCTCTCCTGTGATGCGACGGGAGCTGGAGCAATCAAACCGGGAGCTTCGGTATCAGCCAAGAGGTTGATCATGGTTTCTCCGAATTTAAAGACGACTGAGTTTTCATCTTCGAAGATTGGATTCTTTTCAAAAACCCGCTCATAGAACGATTTAGCTACATCTTTATCCGCTACAAAGAGTGTGGTGGCGAAAATTTGGTTGGCAAAGCTCATGCACCTAGCCTAATTAATGGGGGAGTGAAAGCAACGATAAGTACTTTATAGTTCAGTATGACCTCAGCCTCGACCCCTCGATCAAAGTTTCTCGCACTCAATATCTCTGTGTCCCAAGACGGGTTTATGGCTGGGCCTAATCAATCTGAAGAGAATCCACTTGGCGAAAATGGAACCAAGCTTCATGAGTGGGTCTTTAAAACTCAGGCTTTTAGAGAGTGGATCGGACTTCCCGGTGGTGAAACTGGGCTCGACAATGATTATGCCGCTAGGGGATTCGAGAATATTGGCGCCACAATCATGGGTCGGAATATGTTTGCACCAAGTAGAGGTGGCTGGACTGAAGATGGTTGGCAAGGTTGGTGGGGCCCCGAACCTAAATTTCAACATCCTGTCTTTATCCTGACTCATTTTGCGCGGCCTGCGCTTGATATGGGAAATGGAACAGTCTTTCACTTTGTGACTGATGGAATTGAGGCAGCCGTTGATCTAGCGGCAAATGCCGCGCAAGGAAAAGTTGTTCGAGTTGGTGGTGGAGCACACGTTCTACATCAATTCCTCGAGGCGGGATTGCTCGATGAGATTCACACCGTTGTAGCCCCCGTAGAACTTGGTTCCGGTGAGCTTCTCTTCTCAAATCCGCGGGAGCAACTCAAGAATTACGAGGCACAAGAGCCAATTATTTCGGGCGAAGTAAAGCATCAGACGTATAAGAGGCGTTAGAACCCCGATTATTCAGTTGCCTTGAAATTCCAGTTATTATCAACTCCATGGATGGATCTTCGTTGCTCCAAAGAATTCGTGATGGGGTAATCGGTGACGATCAGGTTATGCATGGTCCGTATGGAGCCCGTCGCGTAACTTATGCAGATTACACAGCTAGCGGAAGATCACTTGCCTTTATCGAAGATTTCATTCGCGATGAGGTAATGCCGCGTTACGCAAATACTCATACGGAGTCGAGCGGTACTGGATTGCAAACATCTAGATTCCGCGAAGATGCCAGAAATATTATTCGCAAGTCTGTGGGAGCTACCGAGGATGACGCGGTGATCTTTGCTGGATCTGGCAGTACCGGAGCGATCGATAAATTAATAGGAATACTCAATATTCGCATTCCGGCTGATTTGGATAAGACTTGGAAATTATCTAATCAGATTCCGAAGGATCAACGGCCCGTTGTCTTCATTGGTCCTTATGAACATCACAGTAATGAGGTCTCGTGGCGCGAAACAATCGCTCATGTTGTGACGATTTCTGAAGATGCCGATGGTCACATAGATATTGAAGATCTCAAGCGAGCTTTAATTGCACACAGTAACCATCCCTTGAAAATTGGATCATTCTCCGCGGCTAGTAACGTCACCGGCATCATCTCGGAGACCGATGAAATCACTCGCCTGCTACACGAACATGCAGCGTTGGCTTTTTGGGATTACGCCGCTTCTGCACCCTATGTAGAAATTAATATGCATCCGAGTGATCCGATGGCGCGTAAAGATGCCATATTTTTTAGTCCTCACAAATTTATAGGTGGCCCAGGTACGCCTGGAGTTCTCGTGATCAACAAGGCAATCGCACATAACTCGGTTCCAGTCGTTCCTGGCGGAGGAACTGTAGCCTACGTAAATAGCGATGAACACATGTATCTGCAGGATATTGAGCACCGCGAAGAGGGTGGAACGCCGGCAATCATTGAATCCATACGGGCTGGGTTGGTCTTTCAATTAAAGGAGGCTGTAGGAGTGCCCGCTATTCAAGCCCTCGAGGCTAAGTTCTTATCGCGCGCCTTTGAGGCTTTTGCTGCTGAACCTAATATAGAAGTACTTGGCAACCTGAATTCGGAGCGCTTATCTATCGTCTCATTTGTCGTTAAAGGCCCTTCGGGAAAATATCTTCATCACAATTTTGTAGTTGCCCTGCTTAACGACCTGTTCGGGATTCAATCACGTGGAGGTTGTTCGTGCGCTGGACCTTACGGACATCGCCTTTTAGGAATTGATTTAGAGAGAAGCTATGAGTTTGAAGAACAAATCGGCGGAGGATGTGAAGGAATCAAGCCGGGTTGGGTTCGCGTTAACTTCAATTACTTTCTCTCTGATGCCGTTGCCGATCACATCATTGAGAGCGTTCGATTCATAGCAAGAAATGGACATCTCTTTCTGAGTGATTACCTCTTTGATCCCGCATCGGGGATGTGGCGACATAAGGCTGGCCCTGTTGAACCACCGCTGCGATTGACAGATATTTCGTATTCTGCCGATGGAGAGATGCGCTATCCGATTCGGGAAGATCGCGCACCAGAGAGTGCACTCAAGGATTATCTAAGCGTGGCGATGGCACTAGCTTCCAAAAAAATTGCCGCTACAACTCCAGATGAAGCTGAACTGATTGAACTCGTGGGAGCGAGATTCGAAGGCTTGCGCTGGTTTGAATTACCTACAGATTCTCTCAAAATTTAATTCCCGAACCTCTAGGTTGCTAAGGTAATCCCGTGACCAATAGCGAATTAAAAGTAGATCCAGCCACCTCAATGCTCTTGCTGATGGATTTCCAAAATGGAATTTTGGCTAACTATCCAGATGTTGCTCCATATTTGCTTGCAAAGGCGCTTGATGTCTTAACACTCGCTCGCGAGCAAGGTATTAGTGTTGGGTTTGTCCGCGTGGCATTCGAAGATTCAGATTACGAATCAGTTCCGCCCACTAATAAGACCTTCTCTACTTTTGCAGCAGCACGTCGCTTTCCCGCTGCAGCACCTGAAAGTCAAGTTGCTACCGCTATAGCTCCTATTGAAGGTGAAAAGACATATCGCAAAATTAGAGTCGGAGCTATGTCAACAACCGATCTCGAGTCCGACTTAAAAGCAAAGGGAATCAAGACGTTAATTTTGGCTGGCATTGCAACCGGTGGCGTTGTCTTATCAACTGTAAGAGATGCTGCGGATAAGGATTATCGAATTATCGTTTTGAAAGATGCTTGCACCGATGCAGACCCTCAGATACATGAGGTGTTGGTGGAGAAACTCTTTCCGCGTCAGGCGACTGTCGTCACAGTTGAGGAATTTATTGCAGCGCAACAGAATTAGTTTTAGTTGTATTTGCAAATTAACCTGCAAAAAATAGACAGTGATTCCAGATTTTTTGCCACAATAAATTTTGGTCTGAGCGTGACTAATAAATTTCTATTTCTATTTTAAGGGAACTCTAAACTTTTAGAGCGCGACAAACTGCATACTAGTTTGTCATTACTTATAGGAGGACAATTAGGCGATTAAGCCAGATCCTTGCTGGAAGCACACTGCTGTGTAAAAGGGGGGAATACGCAACTGGGTAAAGTCAGCAGAACCACATACGTGCTCTCGTTGCTCGTTGTCTTTTTTCTGCCGCCTGCCCTCTTTGCTGGTCTTGGTGTTCAGCTGCATACAGTAACAACTGGAAGTATGCGCCCTGCAATTCAACCTGGTGCTGTAGTCCTCACCAGATTAGTTAAGGCCGAAGATATTAAAAAGGGCCATGTAATTCTCTACTTCGATACTCAGACCGATAATCCAGTTTCGCACCGAGTGATTGCAGTAAATCACTTGGGTAATCAAGTCAGCATCACAACCAAAGGTGATGCGAACGCCAAGGCAGACCCCACAATTTTGGAGCCGAACTCTGTACCAATAGCGACGGTGATCGGTGTCCTACCCGGAGTCGGATTTATCGTCTCGGCCCTGCATTCAACCCCAGCGAAAGTTGGTTTGGGTTTCTTGTTTGCCATATTGATAGCTCTCTCTTTCTTCTATGAACGACATAGAAAGGCTCTGCACCAAGCGCACATCGAGATTTCTGATGAAGAGGTCGCTGAAATCGAGCCGGAGTTTCCTGTTGAGAGTCAGGTTGAGGTTGTTGAAAATCAGGTTGAGGTTGACGAGGAAGATCTTCAGATTGAAATGGAGCCAACCCCACCCGATCTCATTGAGGAAGAAGTTCTAGTTGAGGACGAGAGTGAATTGAGCGAAGAGCCTCAACCTATTGAACTCTCCGAACCTGCTGAAATTTTTGAGGAAGAGAACTCCGAAGAGGAAGTTGTATCGGTTGAAGTGCAACCAGTTGTGCAGGAAGAGTTCTGGATCAGCGAGCCAACAAGTTCCGAGACAGAGATCAGCCATCAACTCAATGAAGTTTTACTAGCTCAAAGAGATCTTGACTTGGAACTAACTCGGCTGGAGGCGCAATTCCATGAAGAGATCTCTCCCTTTGTCGAAGTAGCAGAGATCCAAAAGAAGAAGCACAAGGACGCTAAGAACAAGGACGATAAGAAAAAAAAGAAGAATAAAAAGAAGAAAGAAGCAAAGTAAACAAAGGAAAAGAAAAAAAGTAAGAAAAAGGAGTATGAGGAAGCAAGGAAAGGCGAATGAGACTCATCCAGAGATCTCTCCCGCAGCATCCCCTAAAAGAATCAGGTCAAAAATATGAAGTCATATAAATTTATTCATAGCGTGGCGGCGGCAATTCACACCACTACCGCTGCCCTAGTTGGCGTTGGCGTAGCGGGAGTTCTAGGACTTGCCTACCTCACCTCGCCAGTTAGCGCTAGCTTGAATGCTTCGGCATTTAACACATCTCCGCAATCCATTAACTCCGGAACTCTGTCGCTTACCCTGGCTACAGATGGAACGAGCAGTGGTTTCAACACAACTATTTCGAGCATGGTGCCTGGCGATACCCAGTATCGCTTTGTAAATTACACACAAGCAGCAAGTAACTCGGCTGCGCTCAATCCAACGCTCCAGATTACTGATGGTGCATCCACGCTGTTAACGGCTGATTCTGTTAGAGGACTGGCTGTGACTATCAACAACTGCTCCGTGAACTGGACATACACACTGGGAGTTAGTGCCGCGCCAACCTGTAGTGGAACACAGACCGCTGTGCTCGCTTCCACTCCACTCGCAACCCTTAAGACGGCCACTGCGCTCGGGGCAGGTTTCCAACTTGCGCCATCATCTGTCAGCCATCTGGATTTTGCGATCACTCTGCCGTCAGGTCTCACCGAGACAACCGCTAACGGTGGAGCAGCAACGGTTGCCGGAAGTCCACTTTCAGTTACCTCCACAAGTGGAACTGGATCAGTTGCAACATATACGGTCGCAAGCACGGCTGGTCTAACAACCGGAGAACAGATTGTGATCTCAGGATCGACAGTCCCGGCTTATAACGGCACATACATCTTGACGGTTACAAGCGGAACAACCTTCACAACTACCAGCACTGGTACCGGAGCTTCGACTGGTACGACGGCCACTTTGCCGTCAGTCCAGAATCTAACTTCAACTGTCACGTGGACAGTGAATGAAGCTCAACGCGCTGCAACTTCGACTAACGGATAATCTGGGTTTGCAGATTATCTGAAGAGTTGAACTCATGAAGCGCAAGATAGCGTTTGCACTACTAGCGGCGATCGCGCCGCTAGTAGTGCTGCCTATCTCTGAAGCTTTTGCCTCGCTCAATTCTTTAAGTTTCAATTCATCGGTACAGAGCATCGGGACTGCCAAGTGGTTGATCTGCGCCGGAGCTAATTCAGGAACAGCCTGTACTGGTTCCGCCGCGGGACCATTTACGACCTCAAGCGCCTGTGCCGCAAATCAAACTAAGACAGAGTCTTCTCTAACGGGAGGCAACGTCATTACGTTGAATAACACAACAGGTCTGAAAGCGGGGATGGATGTTTCTGGAACTGGCATAGCCAGCCCCGGCATAAACTGGGTTGCATCAATTGCTGGCTCCACCGTGACGTTGGGTATCGGAGGTAGTACACAGTCAGTCGGAGCCACCATCACCTTTGCTACATGCACTGGTCAGGCGACCTATTTAAGTTTGAATAACACGGGTACTGCGGGAATTTCACAGGTCAATTTGATAGATACAGTTACGGTGACTGGTGCGGCTACTATGAAATTGCAATCCTGTAATACGGGCGGCGCTGGAACCACAAACTTAGCGTGGGACGAGACCAACAATTTATGTGTTGGCCAGGTCAACACCATTGCCTCAATAACCCAGGCCACCTCACCATTAACGACCACCGCATATTCGATGGTCATTGCAGCAGGTGGAACCGCCCGTTTGCGAGCTCTATCGAGTCAGAACGGTAAGTCGATCACAGTCTCTGTGTCGGTTAATAATTCGAATTTAACCGTTACGAGCCGAAATGGGTAAGTCAAAGTTATAGTTGCCCTATGACCTTCGACTCCGCAGAATATTGGCGCAAGAGATATGAATCAGGTGGAAACAGCGGAGCCGGTTCATACGGAGCCTTGGCGGACTTTAAAGCCCAAGCGCTAAATGGCTTTGTCGAGCGTCATGGGATTTCGACAGCGATCGAATATGGCAGTGGAGACGGCAATCAATTGAGTCTTCTCACAATACCCAAATACATTGGCCTGGATGTATCAGCAAAGGCGATTGAGAGCATTCGCGAACGTTATGCCGGAGATTCTTCCAAGACCTTCTTTGAATATAACCCTGACAATTTCAGCCCCGATGCCTCTTTACTCTCGGAGATCGCGCTGAGTATGGATGTCATCCTGCACCTCACAGAAGATTTTCGTTATGAGAGTTACATGCGCAATTTGATCACCTCTGCTACAAAATTCGTGGGAATTTTTAATACCGCGACAGAACAGCAGTTAGAGAAAATGGCCCAACACAATCGTTTTCGAGATCACCGAATCTGGTTGAAAAATAACGCACCACAATGGGTAGAGAGCGAAGTTCACCTAACTCCTGCAGAGCTCGGCTACCCTGAGGCGACCGGCTTCTACTTTTACGCTTTGTCGTAGAGATATGAGCGATCCCCATTAGTCTCTTAGCTCCAGAAGTTCTCAGAGACCTAAAGGCGATATTGATTTTTGATTTTTAGCGTAATCTAGTGATCGAATCCAATTCGGTAGAGCAGAACGGAAATTCAATAATGGTTCAATCGGTCAATCCCCGCACAGGCGCCGCCTTTGGTCCCACTTTCTCCGATACCACTCCTGCCGAAGTGAACTCGATCGTTTCACGTGCGGAAGATGCCTTTAAGAAATGGGGCGCAGCCTCACCAAGTGTCCGTGCCGATGTTTTAATTGCCGTCGCTGATGCCATTGATTCAAAAGCCGCTTCATTGATCGATATTGCCGATCAAGAGACCGGTCTTGGGGTTCCTCGCTTAACAGGTGAGGTCGGTCGAACCACTTTTCAAGTTAGAGAATTCGCAAAGGCTATTCGGGCTGGTCAATTTGTATCACCGCAGGTAGATGCTTTCGTTGATGCACCTCTGCCAGTAGGACATCCAGAACTTATTCGAAGTGTGCAACCCCTTGGAGTAGTAGTCGTATTTGGAGCAAACAACTTCCCATTTGCATTCAGTGTTCTCGGTGGAGATACCGCATCAGCACTAGCTGCGGGTTGTTCTGTTATTGCAAAAGCACATCCATCACACCCACAGACATCAACAGCGGTCTTTGAGATTGCGGCAGAAGTTTTCGCGGCGCATGGATTCCAAGACACACTCTCGCTCATTCATGGAGTCGAAGCTGGCGCTCAAGTTCTTAAGTCTGAATCTATCTCTGCCGGTGCATTTACTGGTTCACTTCGTGGCGGCCGCGCCCTCTTTGATATTGCAACATCACGCAAGAATCCGATTCCTTTTTATGGCGAACTTGGAAGCGTCAATCCAGTCGTCGCACTCGAATCTGGACTGACCGATCCAAAGGCATTTGCTGCTGCTTATCTCGATTCATTGCTTCTTGGTAATGGTCAGTTCTGTACCAATCCCAGCATCCTCTTTGTACCTGCGGGATCATCAGTAGCAGGAGAGATCGAAAGTCAGATTAAAGAGCGCAAACCCACTCCGTTCTTAAGTCCTGCGACGAAAAGTGGGCACGACGCCAATCGGAGTGAACTTGCTTCGTTATTAGGAGCAACCCCAGTTGTGGGCGAAGAGAACAACGACGGTGGGCTCTACTCCGCTCCAGCCGTGATCTTTACGCAGATTGGTTCACCCACTTTCAACCTGGAAGCGCTTCGTCTCGAATGTTTTGGACCAACTGGAGTCGTCGTTACCTACTCAAGCTTGGGCGAGTTAATCGAAACTATCGACTCGCTCGAGGGTGCCCTTACAGGTTCAATCTTTGCTGGGGCTGATGATGCTGCGGCGTTAGATGTAAGCGCTGCTATCGCCAAGAAGGTGGGTCGGATTTCTTGGAATGGATGGCCAACTGGGGTTGCGGTGTCGATAGGTCAGCAGCACGGTGGTCCTTACCCTGCCTCCACCTCATCCATCCATACCTCAGTTGGATTGCATGCAATTGAAAGATTCCTACGTCCGGTTAGCTATCAAAACTTCCCAGCGAGTGTCGTAGAGAAGTTACTCAGAAAATAGAACCTGGATTGTTCTGAAATTCGAAAATTAGAGTTTATGCCAGTGATTTTTGACGTGGGCTTGGCGAAGTTCTTCCAACTCCAGATTTGATACATAGGTATTCTTGATAAAGAATGAAGAGAGCGCGGTGAATGCTAATAGGGCGATTCTTAAGAACTGGTTCATCTTTGAACCTCCTTCTTTAGAACAGTAGCGTCGCAGGATTGCCGTACATTTATGCCCTAGTAGACGCGCGGGAAACTTTAAAAGAACACCTTTATACATCTTTCAACGGGAAGTGATGATGAGCAGCATTGAAACACGAGTTCCTTCTGGAGAACATATTCTCGATCGAGCTGCATGGCAGGCGCTTAATGGACCACACGCGCACTTGGCAGAGGTAAATGGGATGGCTCGTCGCTACCCAGTCGATATCTCGCCCTTTAATGCTGTAGAAGACGCGACCAATCCTCAAGCCTGGGTTGACCTACGAGAGCTCATTGGTGACGATGGAGTAGCAATCGTTGTCGAAGATAGCGTTGCCGTTCCTGAAGGTTGGCAGGTAGTAGAAACCTTTCCAGGAGTGCAGATGTCCGGTGAAAATGTTGTCGGAGTTCGTGATCCAGAACTCGTAAAACTTGATATATCCAATGCTTCGGAGATGCTCGATCTCATCGCGCGAACTGAACCTGGTCCATTCTTGCCACGGACAGTTGAACTGGGCGGATATCTCGGAATTCGTGTCGACGGTGAGTTGGTGGCTATGGCTGGACGCAGACTCAATCCACCCGACTGGGTTGAAATTAGCGCAGTGTGTACCGCTGCTGAGCATCGTGGAAAAGGTTATGCCGCGCGGCTCGTGTTAGCTGTTGCAGCAGGAATCCAAGAGTCAGGACAGACACCCTTTCTTCACACCGGTGCTGGCAATACAAACGCAATTCGCCTATATGAAAAACTTGGCTTCAAGATTCGAATTGCTCCCAACTTCAATATCCTGCAACCGATCAAGGGTTAGGGACAGCAACCTCTTGCGCTAGAGATCGTGGATTACCATCTTTCGTGCCTCGGCTAGCAGTTCACCATCTGACATATTTTCTGCATCGATATCGGCAATGGCGCGAATATGTTGCGCAACAAGATGATGATGGGTCTTGAGATAGGAAGCTAAGTTGTGAACGGCGCTAGCTTTGCCTTTCCCACCACCTGCCAAATAGATGCGTTCAAAGCCCACTAATTCTTTGGCAACTTCTTCAGCGAAATGAGGATCGAGCTTCGATCGATTGCGACCACTAAAGAACTGGTTCAGAACTTTTTTGTGCTCGCGGCCGACAAATTCCTCTGAAATATTTTCCGGTTTGGCCCCAGGTTCAAAATCATCTTTCCAGATCTTGGTGTGGGTTCTAGATAGAACTACAAAGACTTTTCGGTTGGGAACATAACTTTCCATTTTCTGCTTCTCTCATTAACGTGCGTTAATTTGATATGTACATTCTCCTCTCTATTGTGGAAAGAAGAACCACATTTTTGGGAACCACAGAGATAGCACTCAATTAATATTTAGCTAAGCGCTCCAAGAAGAAGGAAAACTAATCCGATAAGTGGAGGCGTAGCTTGAATGATCGCGGCTCGTCTGGAAGTTTTAACGCTGAAGAAGAGAACGAGCCCAGCGCCGAGAATGCTTGCCGCTCCAGCGATGATCAGTGCGAAACCGATCTTCTCATTGAAAGCAAGAGCTACAAATCCTGCCCCAATCTCTAATGCAAGAAAGAGGTTATAGAAACCTTGATTGAGGGCCATTGGTCGGATGGTCTCTGCCGCCTCTTGGCTGGCGATCCCAAAAGCCTTCCATGTTTTCGGCTTGGTCCAGGCGATGCTCTCGAGATAGAAGATATAGACGTGAAAAAGGGCTGAAAGGCCGATGAAGCAAGAACCGATCACCAAAAGAAAATTCTTCACGCGAGCAGTATTCCACTCATTGCGAGCCGGAGGGTAGATTCCGAAGAATGGTGGCTAGTCCTCGTCGGTTGTTTCTTCTGGCGCCCTATGTGAAGAGTCAACAAGCCTGAAGCCAACGCTTCTGATTACATTGATTACTTCAGGGCCACCTACTTCGCGAATCTTTTTTCGCAATCTGCTGGCGTGGGTGTCGACAAGCTGATCACTGCCAACGCCCTTCATGACGCCTATCGCCTCCCGGATTTGATTTCGCGTAAAGATGCGTTGCGGGTTTTCCATCAGCAATTGCAGAAACTGGAACTCCGTATTTGTTAAATGCAATTCTTTGTCGGACACTGTAAATTCGTGATTACTCAAGTCCATCTTCATGGAGCCCCAACTCAAAATATTTGCTCGAGGAGGGCGTTGGCCTTTTCCACGGCGCATCTGCTGCACTATTCTTGAACTAAGTATTTTGCTGTCAATTGGTTTAGATACATAGTCATCAGCGCCTGCTGCAATGACCATTTGTTCATCGACTAATTCACCACGTTTTGTAAGCATAATGATTGGAACATTGGAATTTGCGCGTAACCAACGACAGAGCTCAAGGCTTTGCAATGGATTAATCGAAAAATGAATTAGCACCAAACTAAAAGCACGTTGTTCAAATATTTCTTTTGCTTCTCGTCCAGTCGGGGTGTCATAAACAATAAAACCCATAAGTTCTAAATGTAATCGAGTTTCTAGTCGATCTTTAGGATCATCTTCAGCTAGTAAGACATTATTAGGGACTTCGTCAGTTTCGCGGTTTGTTTCCATGTACTACCTCAGGGTTAGAAACCCATATGCTAAACGCAACTGCATTTAACTCTAGTTCCAGTGTGGGGGTAATCCCCTCCTATTGGTGAACTGTGAGCGTAAGTCTAGATCTTGGTGAGCAAATTGAAAGGAAGTTCCAATAAGGTCAAAGTGAAGCCAAAGCCTATCTAAGGCTTGCTTCTGCTTTAAGACTTTGGAAGAGGCGCACTATGAACAAAAATTTCAAAAGAAGTATTTCAATACTATCTGTATTGACAATCATATATGTAGTTGTTCCACCAACAATCGCATCAGCTGCTAGTCAAGTTAATCTTTTAACTGCCGCACCTTTTGGTGGTTTGGTTCCCACGATCACTAATACTGGCCCTACGACCGTTACTGGATCTGCCGGAAGTCTTTATGGCGGATTTGGCGGACCGACGCCGACGGGATTTGGCGGAGTAGGTAATGGCACAGCTGGAGCACTTCATGACAATGACTTGTTAGCTCAAGGAGCACTGGCAAGTGCGGCGACAGCATATGCAAATGCACTAGCTGAGTTACCCTTGGTTAACCATGTACTCGTTCCAAGCGAGACTCTTACACCTGGTGCTTACAATATCGGCACACTTGCTCATCTATCTGGATCACTGACCCTGAACGGCAATGGGGATCCAAATTCGGTCTTTGTTTTCACCGCTCCTGACTCACTCACAACCGCCAGCGCGAGCACAATAGTTCTTAGTAATGGAGCTCAAGCATGTAATGTGTTTTGGCAAGTTTCCTCATCGGCAACACTAGGAACCAACTCAACTTTTGTTGGGCATATCGTCGCGTTAGCTTCTATCACTGCAACCACTGGTGCCACGGTGAATGGATCCTTGATTGCACGGACTGGATCAATAACTCTAGATAGCAATACCATCGTTAATAATGGATGTGCTGCTGCCGCTGTTGTTGTAACCACATCTCCAGTACAAAGTTCGCGTGTAGATTCTGTAACACCAGCTGATTGCGTTACTAGTGGACCAACCACCGTCACGCTTAATGGCAGTTTTCCTGAAAAAGTTTTGAATCTAACCATAAATGGAGTAATCGCTCCAATGGGTAGTTGGACACAAACACCCACTGCAATCGTGATTACCACCACTCCAGTAAAGACTGGAGCAGTCCTAATTCAGTTGTATAACGGTAGCGTTCCATTGCTTGCCATCCAAAGTTTCGTGTGTGCGCCAGCTGCAACGACGGTGGTGCCGATCGTGGTACCTACTGTCCCAACTGTCACAACCGGCACTATTCACGTTATCAAGATCGTTAACAATACTTATGGTGGAACTGCGACGCCGGGAGACTTCACACTCACCTTGCGACATCACGGCACTGACGTTGTGGGAAGTCCCGCAGTCGGAGTTGGCGGCACAGGCAGAATTTATATTCTTGCGCCAGGAACTTATGTACTAGGGGAGCAAGACAGCACAACGTTCCCTAACTACATCCAAAAGTTCGACATCTTAGGAGTTGCCAGCCAAGATGTTGTACTTCATGCGGGTGAAGATCTAACAATCACCCAAACAAACAGTGAGTTGCCACCATTGGTTGCTCCCGTAACTACTCCTACTGTTACACCGACCCCTCCAGCAACAATTACAGGTGGAACGCTTCCTAAGACAGGTTCACCATGGTTCAATCTCTTGCTAGTCGGAGTTGGAGCGATGGTTGTTGGTGGTTTAGTTCTTGGTCTGAAGAGAAGTCCAAGGATCTAAATATTCCCATGAGAAAAATGAGAAGGTCCATCCTTGTACTCGCAACCCTGGCTTTTACCCTAGGTGGAGTGAGTACGGGGGTGGCCCTTGTTCAGATATACCAAATGAATGATTTTCAAAAAAGTATTAAGTCGGAAAATATAAAGTTAGATGCTTCAAATTCAACTCAATCTCAGTTTGCCCCAATAAAAATGGGAGAAGTTATTGGAGTTATCTCCATCCCGAAGCTCGCTGAGACCTATCCAATTGTTCAAGGGACCGATGATCAGGATCTCAAATTGGGTGTTGGCCACTACGTCGATAGCGTCATGCCGGGAGCTAAAGATAACTCGGTGCTCTCCGGACACCGCGATTCTGTATTTTCGAAGCTGGGTCACCTCAAAAAGGGTGACTCAGTCATTGTGCGGACCAGCAGTGGGACATTTACCTACCGAGTTCGCCGAACATTTATTGTCATGGCCGATGATCGGACTGTGATAGTTCCCACCCCCACGGCTACCCTCACGCTGACCACGTGCTACCCATTCTTCTTTATTGGAAGCGCTCCTAAGCGCTTTATCGTTTCGGCCGATTTAGTGCAGAAATAAGGGTCATTTTCTTCCTTGCCCCACCTTGTATCACCCTTGGAATCATCTTCTTCGGTCTGCCTTGTCTGCTAGATCACACACCTTAGAAATCCATGTGATCCAGTAGATAGTTACCAAAGTGCTACCCCCTGTCATTTCTAGTGACCTCATCTTGAGCCCGAGCAACAATTGCAACATCAAGATAACTACAAGAGATGGTGGAAGAAGAAATGACGCGGATTTCTAGTAAAAAGCAGGTATCTTCAATAGTTGCCGTAGTTGTGCTTTTTGGAGCACTCTTCGGCGCATCAGCTGCAAGCGCCGCTACCAAGTCCATTACTTGTTACAAGGGAAGTACTTCAAAGGTAGTAAAAGCTGCAACCCCTAAGTGCCCTGCTGGTTGGAGCACCACAAAGCCTGCTCCTGTTAAGACAGCACCAGCATCAAGCACCTCAAAGAGTTTCACATTGAACGCCACATACACCGGCAAGATCTCGAGCCTCTGGAGCGATTCAGATGTTCAGAGCACCGTAACTGCAACTGGTACAGGAACAACTCTTGGATTAACCCAATTGACCGGAAGCGGTTCTTCATCACCTGCTAGTCAGGATGCAACCATCTCAGGTGCTGGCACGATCTCTGATGGCACGAATTCAGTCAAAGGAACATTCGATCCAAGTGCTACTGGTCATGCCAAGGATGGCGCCGCACCTACATCAGTCGCAATTAGCGGAGACATCATTGTTAATGGCGGAACCGGAAAGTATGCAGGAGCTACTGGCACTCTCAAGTTCACAGGAAGTTTCCCAGTCGCCTCTACCACCGCCGGCACTAAAGATTCTGGCGCACTTACCTTGACCGTCACCGGAACCTTCACCACAAAGTAAATCGAGATCTAACTAATCGAATTGACCGGAAACTTTTAAAAAGTTCTCAAACAAAAGGAGCAATCGGAATGAACAGTAAGAAGTCCAAAGCCCTGATAGTGGCCCTCGCCCTAGCAGGATCAGCGATAGTTGGAAGCTCATCAGCATTTGCTGCTGCAGCAACTCCAACCCTCACACTATCTGGTGGAAGCACCGTCTTCGGTCTCAGCCCAGCAATCATCGTGGCAACTGCAAGCGTTCCAGGAAACGTCGCCTTCTCAGTAGGCGCCACAGTCATCACCGGTTGTGAGGCAGTTGCAACCACAACAGTTTCGCCATTCGTTGCTAAGTGCTCATGGGCTCCAGCAGCTGCAGGTCCCGCAACACTCACTGGTGTACTGACACCAACCGATACCGTTGGATATACCTCGGTTACATCCGCACCCCTCAATGTAAAGACCGGTACACCTGTACAGGGAACCGTTCCTTCACCAATCAGTCTCTATGTAGACACGATTGTTGCCTCTGGTTCAACTGGTGCACTTGCTCCTCGCTTCGGAGTTAGTTGCGCAATCACTAGCCAATTCATTGTTGGGCAGACCATCGTCTTCCGTGTCTATGGAAACGATGCAGATCTCGGTGGAGCCGTTCTTGATCCCTCAAACGTTGCTAGTGCATATGTAACAGTTGCTGGTATCGATCAACCAATTCCATTGTCTTATGGAAATCACAGCGGAGTCGCTTTCTGGTCTGCACCACTCAAGACCGGTACAACACCAGGTCTATATGGCACTTTGGGTGTAATGAACTTCAAGGTAACTGTTACTACAAAAGATCAAGACACCATCAAAGTACTTTCAACCAAGTTGTCTCCACGGATGGTTAATGGAGTTCGCGTAAGAGATGCTTCTGGTCATCAAGTTTATGACCGTGTCAGCTACTACCGCACAGTTCCAGTTAATCCTCCATTAAAGGGCGCTACCGGAGTATGGCAGTCAGCCTTCACTCCAACATCTCAGGTAACACTCTATGCAGTTCCAACAATGTAATCGGAACTAATTCTCAAACAACTAAATAACACGTAAGAACCACTGACGCGGTTCCTACACAAAAAAATATCGATCACACCTAGGAAAGGGTTCATCATGAAAACGAAGATAGCTTCACCGACAAGATCACTAATTATCAAAGGCGTCGTAGTGTCGCTGTTCTCGGTATTCCTGGTGGCCCCTGCCCTAGGCGCCGATACCTTAGTTAATTCACAACCGCTGGTTCAGCCGGCAGATATCCCGGATGTTGCTCCACTGCCTTTCACGGGCCAGACGGCAGCTACATTCACTATTCCAACAACCATGGTCAATCTCTCCTTGACACCTAATCAGGGTGTTGTTGGGGATCCCTTCGTGGTTTCTGGAAAGGGGCTTCCAGCAAGCACATCAGTTCAACTGACATGGGGCACAAATACTGGTACTTGGGTAACAGATGTAGAACCAAGTTCTGTTAACTACACCGGAATTTCCTTCTCCAAGGTGACGGTCAACATGGCTACGGTTACTACAGATGCCACGGGTGCTTTCAGTTACTCGACTAAGGTGCCTGCAGATTTCGGCGGAGTGCATGACATCTATGCGGTTGTAAATGGTGCGGCTGTAGGTCACACCGGCTACCAAATCAATCGCACACTCACGGTTACTCCAACGAGCGGTCCTATTGGTACACCGATCACAGTTACATATACAGGCATGGGCGCCAGCCTTTATACAGCTGGTGGCGCTGTTCACTGGGATAACCTCTACGCTGGAGAAGAGCAAGCAATCTGGACCCGCGGAGTTGGAAAGGTAGTCATCTACGCTTCTGGTCCTCGTGGAATCCACTATGTAAACGTCGGTAACGCAATTGGATTTACCTATCTCAACGTGATCCAGTCACCTATCCCTTATACAAATGGTGGATCGGTCCCTTTCAATGTAACAGGCGACAGAGGAATATCAGCTCCAACTGAGACCTTCCCAGCCAAGGTAACGGCTACTTCGAACCTTCACACCACATTGACAAATACTGGTCTAGATCCAAGCACCGTTGCGACGATGACACTTTCAAAGACGGAAGGTCCAATCCTTACAAAGGTAAATGTAAAGACTGCGAAAGTTGCAGCTGACGGAACATACCAACTCGTATGGTCGACCGTTGTCGGTAACCGCGTTAACTGCCCTACAAGTACATGCTGGGCATTTAGCTCAATTCCTCTAGGAACTGCCACAGTACAAAATGGGGCATCATCAACCGATGTAACAATCCCTGACAACTTAGGCGGATGGCACGTCATTCAGATGATGAAGGGCAATGTCATCGAAGCTCAAACACCGTTCTATGTTCAAGAGAGCATCATGCCTTTCTATGACAACAACGGAAAGCAGATTGGTCTCGGGATTGCATCCTTCGATCCATCCACCGCACCAGATGTAATTGCTAAAGGACAAGCCGGTGTTCCACAAACCACGTTCAAAGCCGGTGAGGACTTCACAATTAGTATTAAAGGTGTTGGTTGGACTCAGTTAGATAACACCCTCGCTGTAACGTACGATAATAGTTATATTGGTTATGGTTGTGGCTTCAACTCAAATGGATACATGGTTGTTCGCTTGAAGGCTACCGGTGCTCCTGGTACCCACATCATCGACTTCCACCCATTGTTGTACACAAACCAACCATCATTTGCTAACACGCCTTATGGAATGCTCCCTGTACTCTCTTCAGATCGAGACTTCCCAGGTTTAGCACTTGGCTATGAGGTGCCTTCATTCCACTTCACGATCAGGGTGACAAACTAAAGAGTAAATGACTGAACTAGCCCCGCTCCTCATGAAGAGGCGTGGGGCTAGTTTTATTTTGGCCTCGAATAAATATTGGAGCCCACCAGTTCCAACGGCCGAGCAAGACCATAACGCTCGGGAGTAGAAGACCACGGACAATGGTTGCATCGACAAAGACTCCGAAGGCTAATCCAATCCCGATTTCCTGAAGTCCTGCGAAATGTCCAAGAGCCAATCCGCAGACCGCGCCAATAAATATGAGAGCCGCTGTGGTGACAACAATTCCTGTCTGGGTAACGCCTTCAGATATTGCCTCGGAATTACTTAAGCCGGCATCTTTCGCCTCTTTAATGCGAGAGATGATGAAGACCTCATAATCCATGGATATGCCAAAGAGCAGAACAAAGAGAAAGAGAGCTGCCCACGCTTCAATCTGATTGAGGTGATAGATCCCGAGGAATTTAGCGATAGCGGAGTTACCAAAGGCGAGAACCACGATTCCGTAAGCGACGCTGAGAGAGATTAAATCCAGCACAATCGCCTTAATAGGAATGACGACTGACTTAAATGCCCCACAGAGCAAGACGAAGGTAGCGAGTAAGGCAAAGAGAACTATCCAGGGAAATGTTCGAGAGAGTTCTCGAATTAAGTCAGCGCCCTGCGCCGCCGCTCCTCCGACATAGAGGGTGGCGGTGGGTGGGAAGCCGTAGTTGGTGAGTGCAATGTCTCGCAACTGCTTCACTAAATTCTGGGCTTGGGAACTTCCAAAGCTCTCCTTGGGAAAAACAAAGAGTCGTAGGTAGCGGCCAGTCTTATCTACATAGGGAGTCTTTTTACCGGTAGCTACTACGAAAATGTCAGGCTTCTTGAGCAATTGTGCCGAGAGGTTGTTACGTGCGGCCACAATGACTGGTGTCGAGGTAAGGTTAGGCGCTCCCAGATCAATTACCAATTGATCCGGTGTAATCACCCCAGATCCGACCTTTGAACTCACAATGTTCAGAGCCTGCTGTGATTCGAGCTGATCAGGGATAGCCGTCAAAGAACTTGGCGTGAGGTGTAAGGCAAGCGCCAATGCGGAGAGAGCCAGCAGGATCGCGGCAGAGCTGATCGCCACGACTAACGGTTTATTGACAATAAAAGTGGCTAATGAGGCGAATGGTTTTGTTGAGCTCTTTCGAATCTGGCGGGAGTTGGAAAGGAAAGAGAGAAGAACTGGAAGCAAGAAGAATGTGGCTGCCAGGGAGATAAGTGGGACTAGCGCTGTTGCAATTCCAAGCGAGCGAATGAATGGGACCGGAACAAAAATCAGGGTTGAGAGCGCTAGGGCAACCGTCGCGCTAGAGATGGCGATGGTGCGTCCAGCGCTCGCCATGGTGCGAAGGATTGCCTCATCGCGATCAACCGACTCTCCACCGAACTCTCTTCTAAATCGAAAAAGGAGAAGGAGGGAGTAGTCAATTGCCAAGCCCAGTCCTATGAGCTCGACGATATTAGGCGTATATAAAACGACGATTGAGCGCTCAGAAATTAGGAATACCAGAGATATGGTGGCAGATATCGATGCGGCAGCGAAGATAAATGGAATTAGCACTTGGAGTGAGAAGCCGAGGATGAGGATTAATAGAAGAAGAGCAATACTCAAACCAATAATCTCACCGCGATGCAGATCTGAACTGAGAACCGGGGTCACATCACTCTCGATCGCTGGTGGACCTGTTACTAGTGCGCCCACCACTCCGCTCTTTCGAATCTCTCTTCGCAGGAGCGGTGTGTAATGGGCTGCCTTGGCAAGAGAGAGGGAGGTATTTATGTTGACTAAGAGAATGCCACCTAGCGCTTTCTCCTCGGCAATCGAAGCGGTTGGAACGATACTTGACGCGCTTGATATTTGATCTTCAAAGGTAGATATCTGAGAGTTAGTGGCGTTTTTAAAGGGAAAAATAACGGTGAATGTCCCCTCAATATTCTCATTGAAGTGCTGAGTTAAGAGGGCATCTGTCTGCGCCGAAGGGCTGAGAGGGATAGCCAAAGAGGTAGTCAGATGGGAGTTTAGATTTGAGCTACTTAGTGCTCCTAGAATAAATATGAGTAGCCAGAGTGCGAGAACACTTATGCGATTTCTTAAAATGAATCGCGTCCATCTCGCCATCACGCTTCAAGTCTAGGGGAACCACGCATCGACCCTGCTTGGTTATTCGCGCATACAAGTGAGAGGATTCTGGCTATGTCGCGACAGAAACTCGAATCCTTTCCAAAAGTTCAACTCACCTTTGGACCATCTCCCATCCATCGCCTTGATCGCCTTACCGATTACTTAGGTGGCAAAGTTGAGATCTGGGCTAAACGTGAAGATGTGAATTCGGGTTTGGCATACGGCGGCAATAAGACGCGAAAGCTCGAATATCTTGCGGCGGATGCATTGGCTCAAGGCTGCGACACACTGGTTTCGATCGGCGGAGTGCAGTCCAATCACACCCGCCAGGTCGCTGCGGTTGCTGCAAAACTAGGCCTTAAGTGCGTATTGGTGCAGGAGCATTGGGTTGATTGGGACGAGGTTAACTACGAAAAGACCGGCAACATTCTCTTGAGTCGGATTATGGGAGCTGAAGTTCGCCTCGATGCTGCTGGTTTTGATATTGGATTTAGAAAGTCATGGGAAGAGGCAATCTCTGATGTCATCGCGCGTGGTGGCAAGCCATATGCGATTCCCGCAGGAGCATCTGATCATGCTCTCGGTGGCCACGGTTTTGCAGGGTGGGCTTTTGAGGTTGAAGATCAAGAGGCCGAACTTGGTTTTACCTTTGACAATGTGATCGTCTGTTCTGTCACAGGTTCGACTCAAGGAGGAATGATTGCGGGCTTTGCACATAGCAATCGCGCCGCTTCAGTTCTTGGGATAGATGCTTCAGCAACAGTTGAAAAGACCTGGGATCAGATCAAGCGGATCGCGACACGCACCGCTTCTGCTATCGAACTAGGTCGAGAGCTCAATGACTCTGAGGTCGTGCTTTTGGATCGATGGCATGATGGAATTTACGGCGTAGCAAGCGAGCACACGATTGAAGGAATTGAGTTAGTGGCCCGTCTAGATGGAATGATCACTGACCCGGTCTACGAAGGTAAATCCATCACCGCGCTCATTGATCTGGTTAAGGAAGGATTCTTCCCAGAAGGAAGTCGCATTCTCTATGCCCATCTTGGTGGTCAACCGGCCATCAATGCTTACACGACTGCCTTTTAGGGAAAACCTGCTTACCTATTATCTTCCCGCATTGCTTTGAAAATCCTTTTTAACTTATCTTCTGGGAAATCAGTCAGCCTGAAATATCGTGCTGGATAAATTCGCCCAGGAAACTCATCGTGTTCTCTCTCAACATATCGAATGAAGTTATTGATGCCACTCCATCGCCCCACTCCACCTCCAACTAGATAGATATGATCGAACTTCTGCAGCTTGTGATAAATGAATTCGCAATAGTGTTTATCAAGACCTGGCTCCAACCAGGCAGGCAAGAGATGAAATTTTGATTTTGACCCAGAAGATGTCTCTCGATAGTCGTAGTTGGAAGTCGACCGAGGCCCACTGACGCTTGTGAAACTAGGACGAGATCTGGGGTCATAAATTGCAGTAGGTCTTTTATGCGCCTCTAAGCCATCCTCCCAAATCAAAGTCCGCGTCTTGCCGATTACGGCGAAGGCGGGATGAGAAGGAACATGGCGCTTAAGCATTGCTTTCTCCTTAGAGGGTACATCGCTTGCTTGAGTCAATTATCCGCTTTATTAGAACCTTAGCAATACGAAATTTCACTTAGGGCTATCACTTATTCGAGATTTTGTGGCTCACATTAGGGAGTCAACGGGCGTAAATCGGAGGATACTGAAAGTGAGCAGTAGGAGATCAGATCCTCTGGAGCTTAGAAAATTCGAACTAGGAGAGAAAAATGAGCACGACCTCAGACACACATGTTGCACTTGTAGCCTTCGATGGTTCTCCATCATCAATTGCAGCACTTAATTGGGCGGCCAAGCATGCGGCGCTACTGGGACTTGAAATCGAAGTGGTCAACGTCTGGGAATATGCCGAGTCACCATTGGATATGGCTGGAGTCGGTTTTGGAACGAGCGCCTATGTGGGGGAGAGTGATCCCAAAATCTGGTCTGATCAAATTCTTAAATCTGGCGTTGGTCTGGTCTTTGGACCGGGAGCAGATCAGGTAAAGACCACATCCGTTGAAGGAAGCGTAGTTCGCACCCTGGTTGAACTATCAAAAGGGGCTGAATTGCTCGTGATGGGATCACGCGGACATGGAAAATTTGCAGATCTAATACTTGGCTCTGTCTCGGAGAGCTGCTCCGCAAAGTCAAAGTGTCCGGTGGTTATAGTTCACGCTTAAGATTGGACAATGACTACTCGAATCACTCATTTCATCAATGGCCAACTCTGGACTGGAGTAAGCGAACGTACCGCACCAGTATTTGATCCTGCGACGGGAGTTGCCTCAAAGCGCGTCGACTTCGCATCGAAGGAACTTGTGGGTGGTGCAGTAGACGTAGCGACAGGTGCCTTCAAAGAGTGGCGCGAAGTTTCGCTCACCAAGAGAATTGCGATTCTCTTCTCTTTCCGCGAACTTCTCAACGCACGCAAAGAAGAGCTAGCTGCAATCATCACATCAGAGCATGGCAAGGTATTGAGTGATGCACTAGGTGAAATAACTCGCGGTCAGGAAGTTGTGGAGTTTGCGTGCGGCTTAGGCCATCTGCTTAAAGGTGGATTTTCAGAACAGGTCTCCGGCGGAGTAGATGTGCACTCGGTCCGCCAACCACTGGGTGCCGTTGCGATCATTTCTCCCTTTAATTTTCCAGCGATGGTTCCAATGTGGTTCTTCCCAATCGCACTCGCCGCTGGCAATACCGTAATTTTGAAGCCAAGCGAGAAAGATCCATCTGCCGCCAACTTCATCGCAGGTCTACTTAAAGAGGCTGGATTACCCGACGGAGTATTTAATGTAGTTCATGGAGATAAAGAGGCTGTTGATGCCCTTCTTGAACATCCCGATATCAAGAGCATTTCATTTGTGGGATCTACTCCTATTGCACAATATATATACGAGACAGGAACAAAAAATAAGAAGCGCGTTCAAGCGCTCGGCGGAGCTAAGAACCACATGTTGGTGCTACCCGATGCCGATCTAGATCTTGCGGCAGATCAAGCGATCAATGCTGGTTTTGGTTCTGCGGGAGAGCGTTGCATGGCGATATCGGTCGTACTCGCGGTCGAGCCAATCGGCGATCAACTAGTCCAAAAGATCGCGGAACGGATGCCAAGTTTGCGCACGGGCGATGGTCGTAGAGGTTGCGACATGGGTCCTCTCGTTACTGGAGCTCACCGCGACAAAGTACAGAGTTATGTTGATGCAGGAGTAGCAGCTGGCGCCACGCTCGTTGTCGATGGACGCAATCCTGTTGTAGATGGCGAACCTGGCGGATTCTGGCTTGGACCAACACTCTTTGACCATGTAGGTACTGATATGACGATCTACACCGATGAGATTTTTGGACCGGTACTTTCTGTTGTTCGCGTTAAGTCCTATGAAGAGGGCGTTGCTCTTATCAATGCACATGAGTATGGAAATGGCACCGCAATTTTTACCAACGACGGAGGCGCCGCCCGTAGATTCCAGAATGAGATTGAAGTGGGCATGATCGGGATTAATGTTCCAATCCCCGTTCCCGTTGCGTACTACTCATTTGGTGGTTGGAAATCGTCACTCTTTGGCGATTCCCACGCCCATGGCACAGAGGGATTCCACTTCTTCACCCGAGGTAAGGTCATCACCAGCCGCTGGCTCGATCCAAGCCATGGCGGGATCAACCTCGGTTTTCCTACCCAGAATTAGGGCAGATCCGAAGGTCAGTTTCAGCGATCTCACAGAAATCTCCCAGATCAAGCCTCTTTAATTCACTCATAGAAAATCAAATGAGGGAGTTATAACGTGGCATCACAGAAGTTCCGTAAGACAGCGGCAATCTGTGGAATCGGTGCATTTGCATCTTTGATTCCACTTGGAGTAAATGCCGCAGATGCATCGACCGTCAAGACCACTGCAAAGAAATCCGGAACTTTTCTAGGTGCTGCATACCAAACTCGCTATGGCGCTGTTCAAGTATCCGTCACCGTTAAGAACGGCAAAATCACAAAGGTGACAGCCCCCGTCTATCCCGTTGGAACTTTCAGAGATCAGCAGATTAACTCGCAGGCAATTCCACTACTTGAGCAAGAAGTAATTGCTGCTCAGTCTTCAAATATCAACAACATTACCGGCGCCTCATTTACCGCGCAGGGCTTCTATATCTCTTTGGTATCAGCTTTATCTAAGGCTGGTCTTAAGTAAGAAACCGAACTCGGCTTGAGCGATGTGAGGGCATCGCTCGCCGAGTGTTCGGAGATCGTCGACACTTGATCAATCGACATCGCGTCTTAAAGTTATCCAGGATCCGATGAATGCAAAAACGGTGGCGTAAGCCAACATTAATGCGATAGATGCGCCAACCCCAAAATAGTTGGTGGTAGATATATTGAGAAATCTTTCGCTCGATTTTAAATCGATGTGAACGTTTAGCATCCCGACAATGAGTCCAGAAGGTAGAAATTTTCCGCCGGTAGCCCAAAAGACAACAATTAATTTCTCTACGACAAATAACCAAATAATCGCACCAACTTGCGCTACCTTCACGTTTCTGACGAGCGCACCAATCGCCACTCCCATAATTGAAATTACCGCTCCTGAAATAACCGCTGCTAGCAGCAGGTTTAAGAAAATCGATAGACCGGCGGTTGCATGTGGATAGTGGCTTAAACCTAAATAAGCACCGCCGAAGCCAACAAGTGTTGAAATAACCATGATGAAAATACCTGCACATGCAGCAACGACCAACTTCGCTATTAACACTTTGAATCGCTGAGGAGTTGCTAAAAATGTAGAAACTATCTGTCCGGATTGGTATTCATTTCCGATGAACGCTATTCCTAGAATCATAGTAAACAGGTAGCCAGAGATAGCTTTTCCATAGACTCCAGCAACCAACTGTGGATCCATCAAGCTAGCCCCATCAAGTTGAGACTTAAGGGCATGGATCGAATATGCGGCAGGGAATGAAGCTAGAACTGCAAGAAAAATGGCACCAACTAGGTAACCGTAGAAGGATTTGGTGTAAATAACTTTGCGGATTTCGGATTTAAGAAGGTTTCTCATGAGGCTTCCACCAGTCTGATAAAGGCTTCTTCTAAGGTTCCAGTACCAATAACATCCAGCATGCTTCCCTCACTAATCAATTTTCCCTTGTGAATTATCAAAACATCATCGACGGTATTTTGCATTTCTGCTAATTGATGCGAGGAGATCAAAATACTGCGACCGTCATGGGCAAGCTTTTTGAGAAAGGTACGTAACCAGGCTATTCCTATGGGATCCAAACCATTGGAGGGTTCGTCAAGTACTAAAATTTCTGGATCACCAAGCAATGCGGTAGCGAGCGAGAGGCGTTGTTTCATCCCGAGAGAGAATTCTTTAACCTTCTTTGACGCCACATCTTTTAACTCAACGAGTTCGAGTACTTCGAGTGCACGAGCGTCAGGGATTCCAGCGGCCGCTGCAATTATCTCTAAATTTCTAATGGCACTTAAAGAGGGGTTATATCCACCAGATTCAATTACTGCGCCCACTTGCCGCATTGGATTTACTAGGGCTTGGTATGAGGATCCATGGATGAGTGCACTTCCAGAATTTGGGGTCGCGAGGGAGAGTAAACATTTAAGAGTGGTGCTCTTACCCGCACCATTTGGCCCTAGAAAACCAGTGATCCGCCCGGCTTCCACTTTTGCTGTGAGGTTATTGACCGCCACCACATCTTTATAGGCCTTGGTTAGTCCTCGAAACTCAATGATCGACATGTGGCCTCCGAATGGATATTAAAAGTTTACTCCGAATTGATCGTAAATCAGGCAGACTAATCCCATGAAACCCAGTCGCCTGGAAGCCTTTAGCGATGGAGTATTCGCTGTTGCGATAACGCTCTTGGTATTCAATCTTAAAGTCCCTGATGTAGCAGGCGGACACCTCAGAAACGCTTTAGGACATCAGTGGCCTTCATATATTGCGTATGTAATTAGCTTCCTATCTATAGGAATCTGTTGGGTAAACCACCACTCCATCCTCGATCGAATCGCGATGGCCGATAGAGAGTTACTCTTTATCAATCTCGCCTTGTTGCTCGGGATAGTCTCGATTCCCTTTACAACATCCTTGGCAGCCATTTGGTACAACCAGGGAACGAACGCAAAGTGGGCGATTGGGATCTATTGCGCCAACTGGGTCTACGTCTCAGCCACATATATATTGCTCATTCGCCACCTGATGGGGCATGAACATTTAGCCACCCACGCAACTGGGGTCACTCTTCAGTCCCTGTTGCGTAAAGGACTCTTTGGCATCGTGGCCTATTTAGTGGCTCTGGTGGTCTCTCTGATTGCGCCAATTGTGGCATTCTTTATCTGTCTTGCCCTGGCTGTTTACTTTGTCTTTGGGGTTCAAGGGGAAGCGATGGCTGAGCACTAAAAGAGTAGTACCCCCTTTCCAGCCCCATTCCAGCCCTTTCCAGTTCAATGGATCTAAGAGGATACTGGCCATCATGAATCAGAAATTCTTGCGAAAGCTACCTCGTGATTCAAATAAGTATTCGCATGGGACTGTCGCCGTCATCGCTGGAAGTTCAGAATATGCAGGGGCAGCCGTTCTCTGTGTTGGTGGTGCCAGACGAGGCGGATCTGGCTATATCAATTTTCTCAATCGCGATGAGTTCACCCGCACGCAAGTCGTTAGCGCTTATCCGGATGTAGTCGTTCGGAAGAAGATGAAGGATCTGAGGGTTGATGCGTGGGTGATTGGCCCAGGCTCTCCACCTTTAAGGCGGCGCTTCAATATTCCCCGTAGTAAGTTCGCGGTCCTTGATGCTGGAGCCATGAGATTGGCTCGCAAGATAAATGCGGAAATTGTGGTGATCACCCCCCACGAGGGTGAAGCACGCAAATTGGGTTTTACCATCGGTGAAGGCGAGCAGGGGCGGCAACAATCCGCGCAGGAGATGGCTGAGAAGCTTGGTTGCATCGTTGTGCTCAAGGGAGCGCACACCGTCGTGGCATCACCCGACGGATTGGTGGTCGTCGATGATCTGGCAGGACCAGAACTAGCTACCGCGGGAACTGGGGATATTCTGGCTGGACTGATTGGTTCGATGCTTGCCAGTTGGAGCCCTGAAACCATTCACGAAGCGGTTGTAGTCATATTTAAGGCGGTCAGTGCTCATGCATTGGCTGCAAGAGCGGCAGCGGCAGAATTGAGCCCGATAACTTCCTCAGACATCCTTAAGTACTTACCCATCACGATTAAGCAGTAGTTAGACTAGGTGCTTAAGTACCGAGGAGGGTTTAGTGAAGAGAAGAGTTTTAAGTGCGGTCGCGCTCGCTCCGCTATTTTTCTTGAACTCGATTGCTTGGGCAGATGATGACGGGAATTCAATTCGCCCTCATATCTCAGATTTAGGCGGAGATGACCATAGTCCCGGAGTTACATTCGTAATTTTTGCAACGCTCTTGCTCATTGGATTTGGAGTGGGATATCTAGTCGGTCGAAAGACTCGGAGCAAATAAAATGGGAATGCACCTGACATATAGCCACGATGGCGTTAGCGGAGAGGGTTACCTGGCACTTCCTGATAGCGAGAGTGGGCCAGCCGTAATCGTTATTCAAGAGTGGTGGGGCTTAGTCGGACACATCACCGATGTAGTTGATCGCTTTGCCGCGGCAGGTTTTGTGGCATTTGCGCCCGATCTTTATCACGGACAAGCAGCATCTGAACCCGACACAGCCAAAAAATTAATGATGGAATTGAAGTTGGATCTTGCCGGCACTGAGATCGTCAATGCAGCTAACTATTTAATCTCGCTCCCAGAGACCTCCACAGAGCATGTAGGTGTAGTTGGATTTTGCATGGGTGGCAGTTTGGCTATCTGGAGTGGAACGCTTTCGCCATCGATCACTGCAACTGTTGGTTTCTACCCTGGCTCCTCGTGGGAGCGCCATGCGCCGATTTGGAGCAATTACTCCGGTAAGGCAGCGCTCATTCACTGCTCAGAAGGGGATGGAACTTCAGCTGCCCCAGGAATCCAAGAGGCGCTTCGAGAGATAGAGGCTGCCGGAGGTGCTGCAACCGCCTTTGATTACTCCGGCACTAAACACGCGTTCTTTAATAATGATCGCCCTGAGGTATTTGATCCAGTCGCAGCAGCACTTTCATGGGAGCGAACTTTAGATTTCTTCTTCAACAAGCTCTCGTGAAGTTTAAGTTGTACGTGTGAGTACATTCGCCATCATCGGCGCTGGTTGGCGAAGCGAGTTCTTCATTCGGCTAGGGCTGCTGATGCCCGAGAAATTTGAACTTCTAGGCGCGGTCGTTCGCAATTCTGAGCGGGCCGCATCTCTACAAGCTGATTATGGAATACCCATCTTCGAATCTATATCCGCACTCATGAAGTTTGCCAGACCCGACTTTGTAATCGTTGCGGTCTCTTGGGCTTCAAACCCAGAAGTTGTAAAAGAATTTGTATCAATGGGAATCCCCGTCTTATGTGAAACTCCTCCGGCTCCAGATGCCCCAGCGTTACGTGAGCTCTGGGCTACAGTCGGTAGTAGTGATTTGGTCCAGGTTGCCGAGCAATACCTATATCTACCGGGACATGCTGCGAGATTGACTGCGATCGGGCAAGAGGCGATTGGCAAGCCAACTTCCGTAGAGGTCTCTTCTACGCACGGATATCACGCGGTATCTATGGCTCGTGGCTACCTTAGTGCGGGATTCGAGCCAACGACGGTTAACGCCCACAATTTTTCTGCTCCGCTGATCGATCCTCTTTCACGCGAAGGTTGGAATGATGATCTATCTGCACAAGACAGAGTCACGACTATTGCAACTATCGATTTTGGTGATGGCAAGTCGGCTATCTATAACTTCGTAGAAAACCAATGGCATAACCAGTTACGTCGGCGCCGCATAGTAATTCGTGGAAGCGCGGGCGAGATCGTGGATGACACCTTGATCGCTCTTACCGATGGTCCGATCATTGTCGAGTCGGAGTTCCGACGTTATCAACTGGGACACGACCTCAATCTTGATGGTTTTGATACCGAACATATATCGCTTAACGGCAGAGTTGTTTATATGAATCCATTTGTTGGCTTGCGCTTAATGGATGAAGAGATTGCTATTGCAACAATGTTAGTTCGCATGGCTCACTGGATCGCCGGAACAGATAGTGCTCCATACCCATTGCGGGAGGCATGCCAGGATCACCTCATCTCCTTAGCGATTGATGAATCTGCGCTGCGCGGTGTTCCGGTGGCCACAGAGCGTGAATTGTGGACACTTTAGGGGTAGCACTTAGCACTAGTCACTATCCGAAAGTTAATCGTAAGAGAGATGCTCTATTCTTAGATTATGAACGAATTCGATAAACCCCGTCGCATCTCGCCAAAGGTCTACAGCCTTATTGTTTCTGCGATCATTCTTGCCTTTGGCACTGGCTATGGACTGAGTTTGGTCGGTCAAGGTTTAGCCGCTCGCGCGGGTAATTCGGTCACTGTTACTGGACAAGCTCGCACTAATGCGACAGCCGACAATGCAGTATGGACACTGAACGCACAAGAGAGTTCGCAGAGCGCAGCCGCTGCGGTAACAAAAGTTGAAAAGAGCGTAGCTGCACTCACTAATTATTTGGTCGCCGGTGGGATTCCTGCATCGGCAATTGAAACTGGTGGCGTCAATACAAATGCAATTAATGAATACATTAATGGCAACCCGACTGGACGAGTCCTCTCATATCAAGCAAATCAGAATGTGACCGTTCGTTCAAAGGATGTAAATCTAGTCAATTCATTGAGTAATGGAATCGGCTCCTTGTTACAGACCGGTGTTAACATCAATAACTATGGTCCCCAGTTCTATGTTTCTAATTTGGCAGTCCTTCGCCCAACACTTTTAGCACAGGCGATGGTAGATGCTAAAGCTCGTGGTATCTCGATGACGAAAGCAGTAGGCTCAAAATTAGGAAGTGTCATTGCGGTTTCAAGTGGACCAGTACAAGTGACATCACCTGATTCAGTAGATACATCTGGTGGGGGAATGTATGACACCACGACAATTCCTAAGACTGTAACTGTCACAGTGTCGGTAAGTTTTAAGGTTAAATAAGCGGAGGAGTTACATTCCCGCGCGGATGTAATCGCAGGTTAGGCATTTCAGGGGCTGGAATTCGGCCCTCTACCGCTGCTTGAAAAGTTGGGATGCTTGGATCTTCGTTGTTCCACCTGGTGCGCATCTCTTCAATCTCTTCATGTGATCGACCAATAAAATTCCACCACATCACTATCTCTTCAGGAAAAGGTTCCCCGCCAAGGAAGATTATGCGAGCCCCATTCTTAGTGCTTAACTGCAGTGATGACTTTCCTGCTGGACTGTAATGCAGACTCTTCAAGGGAACTTCTTCGTTATCGACCGACAAGTCTCCTTCAACGACCAGGGTTCCATATTCATTCCCTGTTTTCAAAGGAATCTCTGCAGTAGTCCCCGGCGATATATAAATTTCAACGCCTAATAACTCGCTGAAGATGCGAGCAGGTGACTTTTCGCCGAAGAGTTCGCCTACAAATAACCGAATCTTGAGATCTCCACGTTGAAACTCGGGTAATTCTCCGTAGTGATCGAAGAGTGGAGCGCTCTTACGATCTCGATCGGGCAGAACAGTCCACAACTGGACCCCATGGGCAACAGAAGAGTTCTCGGTAGAGAGTTCAGAGTGGGCAACGCCTCGCCCAGCCGTCATCAAGTTAAGTTCTCCAGGTTTAATGATCTGTACGCTGCCTAGAGAGTCGCGATGTTCTACCTCGCCTGCAAATAACCAACTCACCGTTTGCAACCCCATGTGCGGATGAGTGGCGATGCTCATTGCATCACTCTGAGTTGTGGGTCCAAAGTGATCAACGAAGCACCACGCTCCAATGGTGCGGATATACCTATGTGGCAGCGTGCGACTTATCTCGGTCCCACTACGGGTGGTGAGTTTGACGCTACGCGGCGAGAGGATCATGGCGTGGAGTATGTAGATTCTTTATAAATTGTGGCATAGAGAGCCGCAACTCGCTTACCATCTGCGCTCTTCGGATCGAATATAGAGTCCTTCGGACCTGCAACGCTAAAGACCTTGCCATCCTTCCGAAGTACTTCTTCTCCATAGGAGGGTGGCTGATTTGGATTCTTGAGGTGATCGAACTTTGCAGCCGGGAACTCATAGACCGACATGAAAATGACCTTCGTACCCTGATCGGGAATGTAATAGACAAGAGTCTGGGCGATGGCTCCATCTTTGGTCGCTTGCTTGGCGAAAGAGTCTTTGGCTTCTGCAACTTGCAGGTGAGTCACGATCGCCGGGTCGACCTTCATGACCAGTGGCGTTGGTGAGAGCGTTAACTTAAATACTCCTTTTACACTCGAGCATCCAGTGAGAACCAAGAGGCAGATCGCAAGGGGAATGAAGAGTTTTTTCATCTTAAGCTCCAACTTTAATCTCCAACTTTAATCTCCAACTTTAAGGGGTGTGGCACCGGTGGATTCTAGGAGTTCTTGAAAGCTCGTCGGAAATACTGCATGCGGGTGTCCAGCCGCCGCCCAGATTATTTCGTATTGCGCGAGGGCAGTGTCGATGAGAACGACGGGTTCTGGATTGGAGAGGGTTCCATCATGCTGCCAGCCGAAGGGGCTTACGCCTCCTTTGGTTTCTGCACCAAGAGTCAAGTAGGAATTAATTCCACCAATTTCTACCATGGGCACTTCTCTTAGAAAATCGGCACCGTTTCTATCGAATTTAGTTCCATAAAAAGTCCGGTCTGTCTTCACTATATCCGCCCTATCCTAGCTACAGGGTTAACTGCATAAACGAAATCCCAAAGGATCTTGAATTTAGCGCGCGGAAACTTCCTGGGGCAAATAAATAAGTGATTATGTCTTTCCCATTCCCATTGACTAAAGAATAAATTAAGAGCAAAATCCAAGCATCATTCCTTTTATACTTCGGAGAATCACATGAAACCTTATCGATCAGCGTCAATCGGAATAGCACTTTTTTGACTCTCTCAGTTGTACTTGTGGGTGGTAGCCCAGCATCTTCTGCATCGTCTGACGCTCAGACACCTTCATCAACTCTAACTTCTATTCCAGGCGTTTCAGTTGACGCCGCCGGAACTTTTCATTACACCGATACCCTAAGCTCGAAAGCGGGCATATCTAATCCTGTCACCTCCGTATTGCAAGGTGTTCGCAATTCGAGTGGCGCCTGCGTATTCTCTGGTTCTAATTTTTCGGGGAGCCAGTACGAAGAAGAAGTCGCTTTCAATCCTTCGTCTTGTCAAGAAACACTTGTATCGGGCCAATTAACATCAAATGGGAGCGCGGCGCTCGCGGCAATGTCACCAGGCATTTCTACTGCTAACTCTTTACCCACTTCACAAGTGGGTACTCCTGCTTTATCTCAGTTCAACGGAGATTCTGCAAAATTAATACCTAACGCCTCTTCAACTACTTACAATGGCTCTTGGTCTGCATTTAGCAAAGTTGCATTCATCGATCCCGTGAACCTTACAATTGTCTCTCTTTCTAACAATTTCACTTGGAAGATCAGCGGTTCGTCCGTAGTTTCAGGTTCTACAACCCCCTCCGCTTATATGGAACATATAGGTGGGGATGTGACGACGAGTACTGGCTCTGGAACTTATTTTGTTAACCTCGGCGCAGGAAACGCTATCGAAAGTTTCACGTATAACAACTGGACTAATTCGGATTTTGAAGCCTGGGTTGTTGCAGTACTTGGGACTGCCGGATATGCCGCTTGCGGATTCAACTCAAATCCAGCAATGTTTTACCTTGCTCCAAATGTGACCGGATACAACAACGCTACATACAACACATCATGGTCCGATACGGTTTCTGGGGGTTGTACGAACCTTGTGCACTTCAATTCTTTAAGTGGACCTGGAAGCCATAGCTAAGTGAGCCATTTGATGAGGTCTGCTGATTTCTAGTGCCTGAGGTGAATTCAGTCGATGTATGTAAGAGACGCTTAAGAATAATTGTTGCCGATGCAATTATTGCCTCCATTATGATCTCTAATTATTCTTTCGGGGCTCCTTTGCAAAGGAACTCAGTTACGAAAGAGGACCCTTCACAAGTAGCTATTGCTTACACAGAAGATCTTTATTCGGGAAAACTTGATCAATCCAGACAACTCGTCTATCCGGAGGATCGACCTACATTTGATATTATATCGGCAATTATTCAAGGAAACCGAGTATCCGCTCGAGAAATATCTGTTGGAAGTTTATCCGTGAATGGGAACACAGCGCTGGTTATTCTTGAAGGTACGTTTTGCGTAGGCGGACCTGCGAAAATATCCTCAAAAACAAATGTAGTGCCTGTTCAACAATGCTTTACAAATCGAGATGCAAAATCAAATAATCAAGCGACATATGTGAGACTAATGAAATTACAATCGGGAAAATGGTTTGTTTATTATCCAAAGCCAAAATAGTATTCTTTTGATGTGGTTTAATAGTAAATTATGAAGTCATTTCCAATTAATGAATATTTTTAGACGTGTTTTGCATATTTTCGTTTGAAAAGCACACTGGACTTATATTGGTGACTCCATAGATTTCACGTTCTTAAATCAGTCGTGATTTGGAAATGCAGAAAAGAAGATTAGAAGTCCTACAATTCCAACACTTGCCAACCCCCAAACGAGTCCAAATAGCGAGAAGACGACCATAGACGATCCTGTGACCAATGCGGTTTTACCTCTCCGCTCAGCGTGGAAAAGGATTCTCAACACAAGGTCTGAGACTGAAATTAAGAGACCTGCAATTAATACGCCTACAACTATTGTGAACGAGACTGGGTCGCGTTGTAACAAAGTTAGTGCAGGAGGGTTTCCAAAGTAGTTGTGCCCGTTCAGGGAGACTGAGGTAGTGCCCAGTGGTTCATCAATGTGATACCTCAATAACAGAATTAACGTAACCATCGACCAAATAAATGCCAACCCAACAAATATCGAGGCTTTTCGAAAATCTTTTTCAAATACTGACATGTTTTCCATTATCTCAATCAAGTGTCTAGCCGGCAAGGACAATTTCTCCCATGCTAGAAGTGATTTGACTATTTCGGATCGTGAATCTGAAACCTGTATGAGATAAATAGATCATACGTGAGAGATTGATGGCGATAAAGGTGATTCCTCAGATATGCCCTCACAAGCTGTTAACGCCATTTTTTTAAGTGCAGAGCGATTTTTGGAGGGTCCATCTGACTCTCATCCGGAGAAATTATTTGGCTACTAATCCCCGACGACCATGGCTTGCGCGCCTGTCTGGCTCTGCAACTCTTCAAATGTCGTCGGAAAGACGGCATGTGGGTGGCCAGCAGCAGCCCAGATGACCTCAAAGGCGCTTAAAGCTTGATCAATAAGGATTAATGGCTCGGGATTTTCAAGAGTTCCATCATCTTTCCAACCAAAGGGACTCACTCCGCCGATACTGATTCCAGATGCGGACTTTACGAAGTCGGCATCTGCACGGTGCAATTTTTCTACACCTAATTCCTTCGCCACAAGCGCGGTATCTACTCGATGCGCCCCCGAGGTAATCACTAGGAGCGGTCGCCCATCAGGGAGTTTAAAGACTATTGAGGAGGCAATTTGACCGACCTCAATGCCGAGCGCCGCTGCAGCCTCGGCCGCAGATCGGGCGCTGTCGCTCAGGATTCGGATCTCTCCTGAAATATTTCGTTCTCGCATCTCAGCAGTGATTCGCTTTACCGAGGGATTTTTTAAGACCTCTTCCATGGTGGGGAGTTTACTTTGTAAGTTAAGACTCAAGCGAAGGTTTCGGACCTGTTCACCTTCGCGTTAGTCCTGCTCCACGTTCTAGCAGTTGGGTTCGGACATGACAAAGTTCATGAATTCTCACCGATATATCTCAAACGTGGCAAGCAAGAGCTCCCGCGTTGTTATGGCAGTTGTTGTAGGCGCCTCCTTCCTCTTCGGAGTTGCCACCCTCACCTCTTCTGCTACTGCTGCGACTAAGACCGTGGCTAGCACCTCAGCGCTTCCTAAGGTGAAGCACATCTGGTACATCATCATGGAGAACAAGTCCTACGATGCAACCTTTACTGGTCTCAATAACAACACATATCTTTGGAAGACCCTCCCATCACAAGGGACTTTGTTAACAAATTATTATGGAACTGGCCACTACAGCCAAGATAACTACACCGCCTTAGTCTCAGGTCAGGCTCCGCTCTATGACCAACAGCTGGATAGTCCTACTTATAAGGACGCCGCTGGATCAGTCATCACCGATAAGTCAGATCCAAACTATGGTCAATTTAAGGCAGCTGGAGATCCGTACACACTTCAGGGTTCGGTTTATCCATCCTCAGTTCAAACAATCTTTAACCAACTCACTGCAGCCAATGTAAGTTGGAAGGCATATGCACAAGATCTCGGAAACACTGATGCAAGCGGAGCACCTCACTCAGTGACTGCTTGTGGAGCACCTGGAACTGATCCAACGAACTCTCCAGTTGCCAACCCTGGTGGCGCAAATGCCACCGATCAGTATGTGGCTAAGCACTTCCCACTTCCTTGGTTCCACTCGATCATTGATAACGCGGCAACAATGTGCGACTCATCGCACGCTGCAAATCTCTTTGATCCAGCCAATGGCCTCTATCAGGATTTGAAGAGTGAGAGCACAACACCTGCTTTCTCTTGGATCTCACCTAATAACTGCTCAGATGCTCATGATGCTGTCTGCTATGGCAACAACCTCTCAGGTGGTTGGATCGATCCAAATACACCTGCTGCTCCGCTTAACTACACCGGCGGCCTCTATGCAGGAGATCTCTTCCTCGAGCACATCATCCCTGAAATCCAGGCCTCACCTGCATTCAAGGACAATGGCTTGATCATCGTCTCATTCGATGAAGGCTTCCCTGCTTATACCTTTACCGGTAACAGCTTCCAGAATGCACCTACCCACGTCTCGGTTGCTGCCTCTCTTGCAGCTGACTCTGCAGGTGAGAACATCAATGGAGTGAATGTAAATACTGAGCCAACTGGACCGAATGCCATCGTCAAGACCGATGCATCTGGCAATCAGTTGTACCCAGGACCTGGCGATAACGCATTCGTCGACCGTGACTCCACTATTCCTGGAATCGTCATGGGCGGCGCTTCTCCAATTCCTGGAGCGCGTACCGATGCAACTGCATCAGCAGATGGAAGCTCCTCGTACATCTCTGACAACTCGATTCAGGCTTACGATGAAGGTCGCACCGTAACTGGTACCAACATTCCAGATGGTGCGACCGTCGGAACTGTTTACGATCTTCCAAGTTGGGCATCGTTGCCAAAGACCAGCACTTCGACTTGCCCAACGGCGTGCGTTGTTACAGGTTCTTTCCAGTTGCTCGTAAATGGCAAGCCAACTGCACCAACCGGTCCAGTAAGTGGAATCACGCTCGGAGCTCGCACTGCAGCAACAGACCCAATGTTTGATGCAACGCATGCAACTCTTGGTGGAGGAGATGTAGGAATGGTCTTGATCTCTAAGTTCAACAAGCCAGGAACTACAGATGCCACCTTCTACAATCACTACAGCTTCTTGCGCTCCCTCGAAGATCTCTTTGCGGTAGCCAAGGCATCTCCTGGCTTGGATGGCAAGGGCCACCTTGGCTTTGCTGCACAACCTGGTCTCAAGGCCTTTGGAAGCGATGTATTCAATAACAAGTAAGTTCCGTTACCTTCTAACGGCGCTAACAGTGATTGCGCTGGCCGGAGTTATTACTCCGGTCGGCGCCTTCGCCGTTTCTACAAGTGCAGTTTCTACAAAGAGTTCACCCTCAAAAATCCACCAGGTGCTGCAGGCATCGCAACTACATCCGCAGTTGGCGATTCCTGGAGATACTGTGGATGTAACACTTCGTACGGGGATCACGCAGGTTCTCTTGAACGGACCCACCATTCCTCAGATTTCAGCGGATGCCTTGCCCGGAACCTTTATCTTCACCTTCATTCAAAAGACCGGAAGAACCTTGATCGATATCCGCGACTTTGGGATTTTAGATGGTGAAGATGCTTTGATCCGGCCTGTTCAATTTGATGATGGAACCAAATCTTTCTATTTAAGCGCGGGGCAGAAGCGCACTGTGAAACTTACAAGTTTTATGGCGGTTGGAACAGGCACGCTGCGCTGGGCGCCACTCAACCACTATGTGACAGATTGGCAGTTTGTAGAAGAGACCGCCTGAATTAGACTCATCGCATGTACATCCCGAAAATCAACCTGGTCGAGGACTGGGAAGAGATTCAGCGCTTCGTTAGCTCAGTACGTGCTGCAGATCTTGTCACGGTTAATCCTGATGGGTTGCCTATCGCGACGCTTATGCCGATGGTGTGGGTCGATGCAAATCCAACTGAAAACAATTATGGACGAGTCGTCATGCATATGGCTCGAGGTAACGAGCAGTGGCGGTCGATCCAACCCGGCACTCAAGGTCTAGCGATATTGCATGGAGCGCAGGCATATATATCGCCCTCCAATTACTTAAATAAGCAGACCGATCATAAAGTTGTTCCTACCTGGAATTATCAGTCGGTTCATTTAAGTGGAACAGTTGAAGTCAGCGAAGATGTGGAGTTATTGCGTCAGATCGTTACGGACTTAACTTCACTTCATGAATCACAACGCGAAGATCCCTGGCTCGCTTCCGAATCAGATCCGCATTACTTTGAGTTGCAATTAAAGGGAATTGTTGCCGTCATCTTGCACGTTACTAAGGTGGAGGCGAAATCCAAGATTAGTCAGAATAAATCACACGAGGAACGTGAGCGGATCGTGGAAGATTTATTTACCTCAGGAATTCCAGGTGAGGAAGTCATAGCTGCAGAGATGCAGAGACACTTAGATCTTTAATGGTTATTAGAGTTCAATAATATTAAGTGGCGGCAATCCTTCAGCAATGCGTAGCAATTGTGCCTCTATAAATCGCTTACCACGCTTTTCGAAGGCAGCAGAGTCTCCTCCAACATGGGGAGTGATAAGCACGTTGGGTGCACGCCAGAGTGGATGATCTTGGGGTAGCGGCTCCGGATCTGTTACATCAAGAGCTGCACTGATTCGACCGGAATTAAGTTCCGCTACAAGTGCATCTGTATCAATAACAGGGCCACGAGCGACGTTGATGAGTGTTGCTCCATCTTTCATGAGCGCCAACCTTCTGGCATTGAAAAGGTGCTTGCTCTCGGCATTTAACGGAAGGATCAAGAAAATTATGTCGAATGTTGGAAGTAGTTCATCGAGTTCGGTCATGCGGCGACTTCCATTGCTGCCACTTCGCGAAAATGTCGTGATCTCGACTTCATATGGCTTGAGGTATGAGACCAGAGTCTGACCGATTGAACCCGCACCAATAACTGCGATAGAACTATCGTTGAGTGAACCCATCCGTTCATGACTCCACAAGCCCTGATCTTGTTCACGTACAAAATGCGGAATACCACGTCGCATCGCAATGGCGAGTCCCACCGCTAATTCTGCCGTGGAAGCGTTGTGCACGCCTTGTGCGTTACACAAGGTGATGCCATCTCGGATGTATGGAACTGCTGCGTCATAACCGGCGTTAGGCACTTGAAGAATTTGTAAATTGGTCATCGCACGCACGGGCTCTAGCGTCTCGATACCCGTCATGTAAGGCTGTACATAGATTGTGATCTGCGAGAGATCTGAACCCTCAAGTGGGCAATCTAGGGGAGATAACTTTTGAAAACCTGCGGGTACTTTAAGCTCGGGCCATTGGCTCCAGACGGTATCCATAATCTGCAAACTTACTCTTCACCGATATCTTCGTTCCATACATCTGGCTTCTCTGCAATGAACTTTGCCATCAGACCCTTGCACTCTTGAGAGTTGAGGTTGATGACCTCTACCCCATGCGAGCGGAGAAGATCCTCGGCTCCCATAAATGTCTCGTTCTCTCCCAAGACAACCCGAGGGATCCCATAGAGCAAGATCGCTCCGCTGCACATATGGCAGGGGGAGAGGGTTGTATACATAGTGGCCTTGGCATAGACGCTGGCTGGTAGGCGGCCAATATTCTCAAGGCAATCGGTCTCTCCATGGCGGATGGCGCTACCCATTTGGACCCGCTTGTTGTAGCCGACGCCGAGGACCTTGCCGTCTACGACCAGTGCCCCACCAATCGGAACGCCACCCTCTGAGGCCCCTTGGCGCGCGGCTGCAATGGCATATTCGAATAGTTCGCGGTCGTCCATAATCTCCCCATTTCGCCCTGTGGAGGCTAACTTTAGGTGAAATTCGCCTGAGTGTGGGCTTAACATCGGCCGCATTTCCCTATACGGTTTCGCCATTCCCTCGGTCTATGAGCCGTCATTTCATACGGGGTCGCAAACACCCCCGATAACAAAATTAGGAGAGATGACTCATGTCTAATTTAGAAATTCGTGAAGGCGAGTACGGGGACAAGGTCCTCGCGCTTGAGCCAGGAGGAATCGAAGCTATCGCCGATTCTGAGCGTCACGGAAAGGCACGAAACCTCTTTGCAACCTGGATGAGCCCAAATCTTGAATTCGCCACCATGTTTGTTGGAGTTCTCGCAGTTGCTGTATTTGGGTTGAGTTTTGCACAATCCGTTTTGGCGATCGTGATCGGAAATGCCCTCGGGGCAACCGCACAATTTATTCTGACCCAAGATGGCCCTCGCTACGGTGTGCCACAGATGGTCGTCAGCCGCTCCGCTTTCGGCAAACTCGGAAACATTCTTCCCTCCATCGCGAATGCTGGCGCTGCCGGTATCGGTTGGTTTGCGGTCAACAGCGTCTCTGGCGCATGGGCCCTCTCTAGCCTTACCAAGAACCATTTACATGTGATTCCAAGCCTTGTCATCGTAGTTTTGGTTCAGGTATCCATCGCATTCATTGGCCACAACTTGGTTCTCGTTGTTGAGCGTTACCTATTCCCTTACTTAATCGTCGTCTTTGGTGTCGCTTGTATTTATGTTCTATCAAGTTCACACCTTCACCTTGGTGCTGCTGGAGCAGGTAAGACACCTGGTGGCTTCTTGATCACCGTTGCATCCGTATATGGATATGCAGCAGGTTGGAATCCTTTCGCAGCGGACTATGCACGTTATTTGCCAAAGACAGTGGAGCGTAAGTCAGCTGGTCTCTTTGCTGGCCTCGGTCTCTTCTTCTCTGCGGCAGTGCTCGAGATTGTTGGAGCAGCAGCGGCAACCGCAGGAAATGGAACGGGATTTGATAGCAGTTCAAATCCAACAGGTGGCATCGTTAGTTTTATGCCAGGTTGGATTGGAAAATTGTTCTTGCTAGGTATCGTCGGTGGTTCAATTTGCGCCAACGTCCTTAATATCTATTCAGGTTCGATGTCATTCTTGACCATTGGCGTAAAGCTGGGAAGCAATATCCGTCGTGGATTGTTTGCAACCATCTTTGGTATCGCTGGATTCTTCCTAGCCAAGTCGGCAATGGGTAACCCAAACAACAACTACACCAACTTCCTTTTGACCATGTCCTATTGGATTGGTCCATGGTTGGGCGTTGTCTTGGCTGATAAGTTCTTGCGCAAGGGTGCTTCAGTAGAGAAGTTACTTTATTCAAAGCGCGAAAACTGGGCAGGCCCAGTCTCCTTCGTTGTGGCTATCTCATTCGCCATTTGGGGATTTGTTAACCAGACATGGAATACCGGAAATCCAAAGAATCCAACGGATTACATCAACGGTTACTTCGTGCAACACCATCCTAAGATCGGTGATCTCACCTTCTGGGTTGGATTCATTGTTGCATTTGTTCTCTACCTGATTCTTGCTGGCAAGAAAGTTAAGGCAGAGAGCAATAATTAATTAGTTACCAAGAAGTGTGAAGTGGGCGTCCTTCTGCATATCCCGAGGCAGATTGGATGCCCACGACGCATTTGTCGTGGAATTCATTGATTGTGGTGGCTCCAGCGTAGGTAAATGATGAGCGTACGCCAGCAATAATTTGGTCGATTAAATCTTCAACCCCAGGTCGCGCTGGATCTATATACATACGGCTAGAAGAGATTCCTTCTTCAAAGATTCGCTTGCGAGCGCGATCGAAGGCGCTCTCTTGAGATGTGCGGGCGTTAACCGCGCGAGCAGAGGCCATTCCAAATGACTCTTTATAAAGTTTTCCGTTGGTATCGCGAATGAGATCTCCCGGACTTTCGAGAGTTCCCGCGAACCAGGATCCAATCATGACTTGCGATGCACCTGCAGCGAGCGCCAAGGCGACATCACGGGGATGGCGTACACCGCCATCTGCCCAGACATGCTTACCCATGGAACGAGCTTGCTTAGCACATTCGAGAACTGCAGAGAATTGAGGACGTCCCACCCCAGTTTGCATTCTGGTGGTGCACATAGCTCCCGGTCCGACTCCAACCTTGATGATATCTGCACCAGCTTCGATCAAATCCTTTGTGCCCTGCGCGGTAACAATGTTTCCCGCAACGATTGGCACTCCTGGATTGAGCGCTTTAACTGCCTTGATTGCCTCAATCATCTTGGCTTGATGTCCGTGCGCTGTATCGATAACTAGGCAATCGGAGCCTGCCGCTAGTAGAGCCTTGGCCTTGCCAGCGACATCTCCATTGATACCGATGGCGGTGGCAATGCGAAGACGGTTTTTAGAATCGAGGGCAGGCTTATACAGAGTCGCTCGTAGCGCTCCAGCCTTCGTAAGGATTCCCACCAAATCACCATGCGAATTCACGATTGCGGCAAACTCGCGACGACTCTCCTCGAGAGCTTCAAATGCAGCGCGGGGATCAATGGTGTTAGGAAGCGTTGTGAAATCAGTATGCATGATCTGGCGCAGTTGTGTGAATCGATCCACTCGCTCTAGATCGCTTTGCGTAATTACTCCAACGGGTTTGGTCTCGTTGACGACTACCAGTACGCCGTGAGCGCGCTTGGTAATGAGGTCGAGTGCGCTCGCCGCGGTCTCAGTTCCCTCTAAGGTGGCTGGAGTTTCAAAGATGCTATCTCGGGTCTTTACCCAAGCGATGACGTCAGCGATGATCTCTAGCGGAATATCTTGTGGGATTACTACTAACCCACCGCGTCGTGCCACGGTCTCAGCCATACGACGACCTGCGATTGCGGTCATGTTAGCTACGACAATTGGAATTGTGGTGCCGGTTCCATCGTCGGTAGCTAAGTCGACATCCATACGACTGGCGACTTCGGTGTAGTTGGGAACCATGAACACATCGTCATAGGTGAGATCGTGTGTTTGGCCGGCGAGGGGGCTGCTTAAGAAATGCACGTTGCCTAACTATACACCTGACGGTATCGTTGAAGTATGTTCGGAATTGGCTTCGAGAAGCTTCTCACGCTCGCGATATTGGCTGCGATCCTCATTGGACCAGATAAGTTGCCTCAATTCGCGGTAGATGCAGCGAAGTTGATCCAACGCATTCGTGGTCTGAGCCGTGAAGCGATGACTGAATTTAAGAGTCAGCTTGGTCCTGAGTACGCAAACATGGATATCCAAGATCTGAACCCTAAAACCTTTATTGCTAAACACCTCGATGACATTGCGACTGATACCAATATCATCGCAAAGAGCGCTTCTGCAGATTTGGCGAAGATAAAAGAGCAGACCAAGATCGATCCAGATCTCCTTTAATCTTTAATTACTTTTTATAGGCTTTCGATCTAGCTTCGCAAACATAAATATCAAAAAGACGCCGAAGCCAAATATCACGGCCACACTAATCACCCAAAGCAGGACCCCTGCTGAGGTGAGATCAAGAAACTTATAAGGCCATTGTTTGATTGCTAGACCGTGAATAACCGTGTAAATAATGTAGATGATTGGAATCTGCAGAATTCTTAGGGAGTCCTTGGTCTTTATATATCCGCGCGGTCCCTTTTTGAGCCATAAGTAGATGTACATCACCGGAGCGACCACGTGCATAAGCGCTGAGGTGAGCCAGTACCAACCTTTAGGTGGATAAGCGGGGAGAAGTACCGCGTTATAAACCAGTCCCGTTACGGTGATCATGATCAAGCCAGTTGCAAATAGATTTCCGAAATATTTAAAGGAGGTCTTACCTCGGGCAATTGACGTGCCAATGTAAATAACGACTAGGTTCGACCAAATGGTGAAGTAGCTAAAGAAACCTACGATGCGGATTGGCGCTGTGTTCTGGTGAAAGAGAGTCTGATCCGAAACGGCGACTGGATCGATATTAAATGCATTGAGAAAGAGTGAGAAGGTCAGCCCGAAAAAAGCGAAGAAGGCAAGCCATCCGTATAAACGTCGGCTTACCTTCTCCATAAAATCTAGAAAACTAGTCCTTCTTGGACTTTTTCTCTTGCTTCTGTAAACGCTTCTCCTTGAGAGAGAGCTTCGGCTCCTTCTTGGTGTTTGCGTTGCCCTTCTGTTCTTTGTTTGCCATTTTTTCTCCTTCGTAACCTTGCCCTAGGTTACCCGAATATCTCGCATTAGATAAAGAAAAACCCCACAAGATCTCTCTTATGGGGTTTTTCTAGGGCTGTGAGTTACTTGAAGGATGTAGCCAAAGCGCAGACGATGCCTGAGATTGCAATCCAGGTAAACCATGACCCGGCAGTTCTCTGACGCCACTCTTCAAGAGTCGGATCAAGCTTTACGCGATACCCGCGTAGAAGTAATCCCAGGGCAACGAATGCTCCAACGATGTAGTGGAACATATTTGCTCCTGCAACAAGTACCCAGTTGGAGGCGTAGGCACCGTTGTAGAACGGGCGACCAGCGTCATCGTGAGCGATAAATGGCATATGAGCCATCTGGTGCCATTGGTAGAAGCCACCAATAAGAAGCGCTACCAAGACGACGATTGCGGTGAGATTTCGCGCTGCCTTGTTGTACTCCCCAAGTCGGTGAGCAAGTGCGGCGACAATTAACCCGAGTGCAGCGACCCATCCGGAAGCGGTGCTGAAAGAATGAACTCCCTTTGGTAGCCATCCGCCATTGACGTTGAGATTTCGCAGGTAGAAGTAGGAGAAGATCATTCCAAAGAGGAATGCTCCATCTGCCACAATCAGGAGTCGAACTCCTAGACGCTCGCGACGACCAACTGCCTCAGGTGAGTCATGATGCACGTGAAATTCGGTGTCATGTGCCATTTACTTTGCACTCCTTCCGTATCCATATGGATCACTAGTCACAACAGGTGGTTGGTCAAAGTTGACCAGTGGCACAGGGTAAGGAACGGTCCACTCGAGAGTCTTGGCTCCCCATGGATTCATCGGAGCAATCTTTCCGCTACGCCACGAGTGGACGATGGCCCATAGAAGGATGATCATTCCAATTCCCACGCTGTAAGCACCCATTGTGCTGATCAGATTGGCGTGCGAATAGAGATGTGCATAGTCGGCGACCCGTCGAGGTTGTCCTTCTGCGCCTACTATGAACATTCCAAGGAAGAGGACGTTAAATCCGATCTGTATAAACCAGAAAGAGATGTAACCGCCTCGCTCGTTGAGCATGCGACCGGTCATCTTAGGGAACCAGTACGCAAGTCCACCAATAGCGCCAGTGAGTGCAGCACCCATTAGGGTGTAATGGAAGTGTGCTGTCACGTACATTGATCCATGGAGATAATTATCGGCAGGTACATCTGAAAGATAAATTCCAGTGATTCCACCGATCAAGAAATTCCAGATAAATGCATAGACACAGAGCATCGGAAGTTTCATCCAAGGTCTACCGCGCCACAAGGTTCCAATCAGCACTAGAAAGAGCAACCCTGTTGGAACAGAGATGAACTCGGTAGTGACCATGAATGGACCATTGAGAGATGGCATCCAACCCGCCATATACATATGGTGGGCCCAGACGAGTACCGACAACCCTGCAATTCCGGCAAAGCCAGCGATCGCGGCATTGTAGGAGAAGAGCGGTTTACGGACAAAGACCGGAGCAATCTCCATCAGCGCAGCGACACCTGGTATCAGGATTACATAAACTTCAGGGTGGCCCATGATCCAGAAGAGGTTGGCATAAAGCCAACCGCTACCACCGACATTGGCATCGTAGAAGCCGGTAGCAATGGTGCGATCAAGACCAGTTTGAATCATTGCAACCATGAAAGTTGGGAATGCAGGTATCGCAAGAGCAACTGAAATGGTGGCACCAATTACGAAGATTGGCACTCGGTTCCACTTCATGCCCTTAGCGCGCATAGCGACAACTGTGGTGGTGATGTTCATACCTGCAACTGCGGTCGAAACCGCAAAGATAATGATTGTTGCAACGAAGGCATTCATACCTGGACCAGCTTGATCACTCAATGGAGCGTAGGCGGTCCACCCAGTAGGAATTCCTCCAAGGAACCAGGCGCTACAAAGGACGGGAACCGCCGTAAATAGCACCCACCAGCTCAGTGCGTTGAGTCGTGGGAACGCCATATCTGCAGCACCAATCATGATTGGCATGATGTAGTTACCGAAAGGACCGGTAGCGACAATGATCATCGCAATGATCATTGTGATTCCGTGTAGTCCAACGAGTGAGTTGTAAACAACTGGAGTGACGAAATGTGAACCTGGAGTTGCCAGATTTGTTCGAATCATCATCGCCATTGTTCCGCCGACTCCCAGCAGTGCCATGACGCCAACTAAATATTGGATGCCCACTACCTTATGGTCGGTGCAATATTTGAAGTACCGCTTCCAACCTTGGCCGTCACCGGCGAGGTAGAGTTGCTCTTCATCGGTCAAGTCTTTGCCGATCAGCCAGCGGAATGGCCCAATGAAGGCTCCGATTCCAATGAGAAATCCGATGCTCCAAGCGAACATCGACATCAAGAGGACCTTGTTTACATTGTGAGAGTCGGTCATATCGCGACCGGCCTTCATTGCAAAATAAGTACCCCAGCAAAAAATTACACCGACGACAATTCCTGTTCCCATGTTGAGCTTGGTGATCAAGCTCTTTTTGGGGTTAGGAATTGGACGCGATGAAGCAGGTGCGTGCGAAAGTGTTGTCATTGTTGTACGCCTCCTGTTGCCTGAATTGATGAGACCCAATTATTGAAATCTGTCGGACTTTCCACGGCACCACTTGTCTCCATGTAGGCGTGATAGAGCCCGCAGAGTTCGGCACACTTAACATCGAGCGGACCCGTTGCAGTTGGATCAGCATGTGCAACTGTTGTAACGAGACGGTTAGCATCGATCTTCACACCTAGTTGGACCGGCCAGAAAGAGTGATTGACATCAGCCGACATCACATTGAATGTGACAGGTTGATTGACCGGCAGATTAAGCGTGTGGGTGTGAATGTTCTGTTGTGGGTAGTAGAAAGACCAGACCCATTGCGATCCCGTGACATCTACGATTAATGATTTAGGTGCATCAGTAGCTGCAGCGATTGACTCAGTATTGAGCGCAACCAAGCCCCAGACGATTGCAACGATACAAAATAGAACCGATGTCGCTGTCCAAACAATGACTACAGGTCCATTCGTCCTAATGGCCACACCATCTTCTGGCGGTGTATCACCACGATGCATGTTGAGGAATGATTTAGCTGCAATCGATAGCACCACACCCGCAATAGGGGCGGAGATCACGGTAAACCAAATCATGATGTCTTCATTTGCTTGCATCTGCTTGCTCAGTACGACGGGCATCCACTTTGGATAAGCCCATAGACCCAGAACCACAAATACTGCTGTGAAGAAGACCCATAGGAGCAGAGTTTGACTGACATCTTTCCGCTTCAAGAATGTTGAGACTCGAGCTCCTGGGGTAGGGGCTAAGAGTTCGCTTTCGTGATCAGCCATTTACGACACTCACCTTTCCGCTCATGTAACCAAGTTGGCCCATTACTGCGCCAAAACCTTGGTAGGTGGAGTCACCACATGGATATTCGCAGTTCCAGACATAGTTTCCAGCTCCATGAGTCAAGAAGGAGAAGACAACTTTGTGACCAACAGGCAACTTCGTTGGATCTGCGTTGTAGGCCTTCATCTCAGCATCGGTATTAACTGGCAAAGGAACATTTACAAAGAGTGGATCTTGCGTAGAAGTTGGAAGTCCATGCAGCGTGAAAGTGTGCTCAACTCCATCAGGTGGAAGCGATGTCTTTGCAACGCCGTCATACGAGACGGTGCCATCCACTGTTCCAACGACACTTCCAAAATATGGAGTGTTAAGTTTTTCACCGCTGTCATAGACGGTGAGCGTGACGGTTATGTAAGAGTTAGCTGGGAGTACGAAATCTGTGTAAGGACCATAGGAAGGCCAACTCGGATGTCCACCGTCGCAGGTCGCGCAATTTCCATGCGCCTTAGAGTTGATTGGATCTGGATAGACCCCGTCGGCGATGGTGTAGTGGTTATATGTTTTTCCATCGGCGGCGGTAACAGTGCCTACCTTGGTTGCATAAAGTTTTGGCTGAGGGTCGGCTGAAACACTGTGAAGAGTGAAGCCAACGCCGGCGACAACTACGATTCCGAGAACGACTGCGAGCAGCGCCCCTATCGTGGTCCTCGCCTTTGAGGGTGTGGCTGTTTCCACGGACATCCTTTCTTGAGGGTAAGTGTGGGGTGTCTGAGAATGAATAGGTGGACAATACGCCTAATATGTGATCTGGGAAACACTTTATTGCTAACTGCTCGCGAAAAGTTTTTTGGCGGTTGAGGGTTAGCACTCATGTGCTCTCTTGAGTATTTCTGAGTGTCAGTTGAGAGGTTGGTGAGTATGAGACTTAACCCAATCTGGGATCTCTTCTTTGCGCTACTCATCCTAGGCGCCGGGTATTGGTACATCTCGGAGCGGGTCGCGCGCCAATCGGTTTCACTGCTACGTCAGATCTGCTTCTTCGCAGGCCTTGTTCTGACATTTGGTTTGTTAGTGGGGCCAGTTCCGCACTATGCAGTGCGAATTTTTTGGGTGCACATGATTCAACACATTGGATTAATGATGTTGATCTCGCCTCTTCTGGTGTTGGGTGCTCCCATAACGGTTGCGCTCGCCTCCAAAAGGCCCAAGCTCGCCACAACTGTCCGGAGGATCGGAGGTAATCGTGCGGTTCGCAACCTCTTTAGACCCCAAGTTGGCTTCACCATATTTCTCATTGTCCTGATCGGTACCCACTTCTCTCCGCTTGCAAACTTGGGGATGACAAACCCTAATGCTCACTGCTTTGAGTTAATGCTCTTTCTCTTGGGTGGTCTGATTTATTACTACCCGGTGATGGAGGGCAACCCGCACCCATTTTTCGTCCCATACTCCCTCCGGGTGATCTCGCTCTTTGCCATGATGTTGCCTGAAACGATGGTGGGTTTCTTTTTATACTCAGGAAATCGCGTACTTCACTCCCTCCCGGCCCATACTTCAATGCAGATGGGGCTAGCCGATCAGCATCAAGGTGGAGCGATTATGTGGGCGATGGGAATGTTGATAGATACCATCTGGATCGTCCTTGCTGCCAAGGATTGGTTCGCCCACGAGCAACTAATAGCGGAAGAGGAAGATGAGCTTCAACCAGAACTCTGAAAATACCCCAGAGCCAAAGCGTCGCTGGGTCCTATGGGGGTTGCCTCTCTGCGGATTGATGGGCGTTTTTGAATTTAACCGCGCTCTAGGGGGAAACCACCTTAGTTGGGTTTATGTATTGGAGTGGCCCTTCTTTGGAGTCTTCATCTACTACATGTACTGGAAACTTTCACAACCTCAAGAGCCCTATGACGACTCAGATGATCCTCCGCGAGAGATTGAATAAGGTTTAACTTAGTAAACTTAAAGCCTTATGTTTCAGCTCTTATCGCTATCAACCGAGGTTTACTTCTGGATCGCCACAGCGGCGCTCCTGATAGCAACTGTCTATTTCTGGCATAAGTTCGCGGTTCATAACTGGAAGAACATCACAGTTCGCTTCTCGCTGATTATCGCGATTCAATGTTTTGCCTTGGCCTCAATGGGCGTAACTATCAATCGATCCGGAGAGTTTTACTCGTCATGGTCTGACCTCTTCGGCGCTCAAGGGGAGTATCAGAAAATCGCAATTAGCCCTACAGCGCTCTCGCAAATTAGCGTCAAAGACCTCCTCTCTGCCACCAAAACTAAAGGTGGGAGTTTGATATTTCGCAAAGTGATTAAGGGCGCGGCATCTGGAATCTCGAATGTCGTATATGTCGTTGCATCACCGACATTGGCACGCGAACTAGAAAGTCCAGCTCACGCTCTCGGAAGTACATATCAAGTAGTTGAGTTGTTCCCAGGCACTCCGGGAGTTCCACAAACCTGGATCGGCACGCTTGATGGGATTACAACTATGGAAGATCTAGAGAACGCGGGCAAGATACCTCCTACCTTGGCAGTTATTCCTGCGATCAATGTGCAACCGGGTCAAGATACCGAGTGCATGAACTTTGTTGGTGGTGCACAAGTGGAAACGTGGATCACCAAAGATATGAAGACATTCATGCAGACCTTTATGGGAATCGATAATCGACTCTGGTCTTCATTCGGTTACTCAACGGGTGGCTGGTGCGCTGCAGAGGTGGCGGTGCTCCATCAAGATCAATACTCATCTGGAGTTTCATTAGCGGGTTACTTCAAACCAATTCTCTCCATCGGTTTATCTAAACGCGAGAAAAATTATCTTGGAAATCACTACGACTTAATAACTTACTTGAAACACAATCCTCGAAATACCAGGATCATGATTATCGCCTCTCTCAAAGATCATTTTGCTAACTCAGCAGCTCAACAATTTATGCAGAGCGCAAATTCTTTGATCCCTATTAAGTATGTTCAAATTCCCAAAGGTGGACACAACATAGGAGTGTGGAAACCATTTGTCTCTACCGGCTTCCTTTGGATCAGCGGAGTAAATGACATCGCAACTCCGGCGGCTAATCCCGCTCCTAGCGCGAGCGGAATCCAGAAATAAATTTCTCGGCCCGAAGCGCTGCCCAACCAACTTTTGGAAGATCTGCGGCGCGAGGATAGAGAACGTAGCGCGTCTCCCACCCTGGCTGAAATTTCGCATTGAAGCGATAGAGGGACTCAACTTGGAAGAAGTTTGAGGTGAATCTAATGAGATTACGCATGCCTCGAGTGATGGGACCAGCGCTGATCTTGTCGGCACGTTCAAAGAGTGACCTAAAGGCGGCAAAGTTAAGAGAGACGTGAGCCAAATTATTAGCGCGTGCATACTCCACTGTTTCGACGATCATCAATTCATTAACACCAGGATCAGTTCCACGTTCTCTCTGCATGCGGTCGAGAGATAAGCCATTAGTGGTCCATGGAACGTAATAGAGCAGACCTTTTATCTCGTTATTTAACCAAGCTATGGTGATGTAGGTATCAGGATCGAAATCTTCACCGAAGCGATCCATCGACATAGAAAAACCGCGCTCTGCAACTCCGTAACGCCATTCGTGGGCCAACTTGCGAAGTTGACTCCGCGTATCGTTATCAAGTTCCGACCACTTGTGAGTGGTGCACGAGTAGCCCTTGCGCTTGATGCGGTTCACCATCTGTCGAACGTTTGCCATAGGTCGGCCTTCAAGAGTGAAATCCTTGACATCGATAATCGCTTCATCGCCGATATCGATCGCGATCATTCCGGCGTGCTCCACCCAGACTTCGCCGCCACGGTCACTGCAACCCATCACAGCTGGAGTCCAGGCATGTTCATCGGCAATCTTGATGAACTCGGCAATTGCCTCGGGCCAGAGGCTGTACTCACCGAATGGGTCACCACTAGCAAGCATCACGCCACCTTGTACTCGATAAGCGATTCCCGCTTTGCGATTTGAAGCCCACACGACGCTCTTATCGCGTCTGGTCGCGAAGTAACCGAGAGAATCTTGTTCTAGATCATGTTTGATTAACTTACGAACTTGATCCATATCCTCATCGGACATCTTAGGTATGGGTTTGACTCTACGGAAATAGAGCCAGAGCGGAACGATGAGGGTGAAGACACCAAATGTTCCCAGAGTAAATGCGATGAGATCGGAAGAGCGCTCCGAGGTAAATTTAATTGGGCCTGTTATTCCAATGAAACCTTCAACGATAAAGAGGAAGATGTTTTTATACGAAGGTGACCCGATGATCTCGTAGTTGCTACGGAATTTCAGGAGTAACAAACTGGCGAGAAATAGGACGACGACAGCTATTCCAAATCCAATAAGCGGCTGCATCCTGGTGCTGGGATCAGATTTTGCGTAGAAAGATTTATGAAATACCAGCAGTAGGGCGATGCTGCCTAGTGAGAGAGCAATTTGGAGCGGATGATGATTGGTTCTAAAAAGTTCCGTCGCCAAATTAACACAGAGGATGATGAGGGCGAGTACCCAAGCGCGACGTTTGCGTCTCGAGAGACCGCGAGCCAAGATCATCAATAAAAGTCCAGTAAAGATCGCAGTAGCTAAGGCGGTTCCGTTAAGGAATACCGGTATTACGTGATCAAGTTTGTGTACTGGTGTTCGAAATCTGCGAGAGACGTTAGCAAGTATGTCGAAGAGACCAACGAGAAAAGTAAGTCGACCAATCCAGACGGGCACCCAGCGTTGAGATTTCATTATCTAAATACTCCCGTATGTCCGAGCGAATAGCGACCAGGTTGTGGATAGAAAGATAAGCCGTGCGGCTCCTTACCCACTGGAATGCTTCGTAGATATTTTCCGTGGACGATATCGAAGACGTAAACCACGTTGTTGTAACGCCCCGAGACCCAGAACTGGGTTCCATCGGCGGAGATGCTTCCCATGTCGGGAGAGCCCCCGTTCGGGATCTTCCACTTTGCAACGATCTTATTATCCGAAAAGCGCAACACCGAAACGCTTCCTTCACCTCGGTTGGAGATTAAAAGGTACTTGGAATCACGAGTTACATAAAGTCCATGAGCCTCAACGCCGGTATGAATCAATGAGACCTTGCCAAAGTGATCGGCAGGCATAACCCACACGCCGTTCTCCATCATATCCGCGATGTAAAAAGTCTTACCGTCAGGTGAAATCTTTACATCTTGTGGAGTGGGTGCATCAGCGGCATTCATGTGTTGATAAGTCGGAAGAAACTTCCCATTTAAATACGTGGATGGAAGTTTGAAGTAGCTGACTACTTTCATCTTTGCGGTATTAACCAATATCAGGGTTCCAGAGAATTCGCATGAGGCGACAAAGAAGTTGCCATCTGCAGTGAAATCAGCATGGTTGAGCCCCTCACAAGAGACGTGGACAATTTTTTTGATTGCCATGGTGTGGGGATCGCGGAAGACCATCTCTTTATCTGCCTCGGCCATGACGATGGCATATTTTCCATTGGGTGTGAAGTAGAGGTTGTATGGATCATGTACGTAGATCGATTTGCCTGGTAGCCCAGTCTTCGGGTCGATGGGCGTGAGATGATTTCCCTCATCATCATTGACCCACAAGGTTTTAAGGTCCCAGGATGGAACAACGTGTTGTGGCCCTTTAGGGACAGAAAAGGTGCGGATGACTTTGAAAGTTTTAGGATCAATCTCGGTCACGCTGTTACCAGTGTGGTTTGGAACGTAAACCCGCTCTGGGAAGTTCGCTACGACAGGGCTGAAATTGTTCGGCCCATCGGCTGCATAAATATTGTTCGGATCGGTGACGGGAGGCATGCCTGCTAATGGAGTCGCCGCTTGCACATTAAATGGAATAGCGATTGCTACTAGCGCAAGAATTACGGCGGATTTCTTCATTGTTATGCTCCAAGCAATGTGGTGAGCGTGACGGGAGTTAGCCCCTTAGCGTGTAAATTTTCAAGCAGAGTTGGCATGGCATCAATCGTGTCCTGATGTCCAAAGTGCATGCTCACAATGCTTCCATTTCTTATTGACTTACTGATGTCCGCTAACACAATGCGCTTCCCGACATCTTGATAGTCGTGTGAGTCAACATCGTATGCAATGCATTGGTTATAACCATATTTCAGGGCAGCTTTACGAATGATTGCATTTGAGTATTGCGTACCGGATGGGCGAAACCACTTTCCGTGATTGCCAATTAATTTCTTAAGCTCGGCGGCGCAGCCAGCGATCTCTGCATCGACTTGCTTGGCATTAAGTGTCTTCATTTGGTAATGATTCATGGTGTGATTTCCCAGGTCATATCCCGCATCAAGTATCTGCTTAGCGACACTGGGGTAGCCCTGCAACCATTTTCCAATGGCAAATACTGAAACTGGAGTTGAACTGCTCTTAAATATTGAGAGGAGTTTCTGCACCATCGCAGGATCGCCAGCACCATGAAAAGTTAGTGCTACCTGAGGTTTCTTTCGCGAACCATGTGCAATATCAGGGTTGGCAGCGTTCGCGGTATCCGTCTCAAATTCAAGGTCCGAAATGCCCGAAATAAGTGTCGCTCCAGCAACTGCTGCGCTATTTCTCAGAAATCTACGTCGATCCAGGGTCACGGCCTAAGGATACTTCCTGCGTTGCGCAGCGCGGTTATGCCATGAGTTGCTACTGTAAGGGAAGCACTCAGTCATGCGCCTTCCGGCGTGGGAAGCGTTGTGACAGGTGACCTAGGGCATACAGGGGGTAAAACCTTGAGCGAAGATGAAGACAATGGCTTAGATGACATCGTCACCGAAGAGATGTTGTGGGAGCGCATTCCTGAAACCACCGGCCTAGAACGTGCAAATACTTATTACGAGTTGAGCGCTCGAATTTACGCTCGCGGCCAATACGACGAGGCGCTGGCGCTCGCCGAGACCGCTCGGGATATCTACACCGAGTTGGGCGCTGTCGCACCTGCTGATGGTTTAGCTCAGGCTTATTCCGCAATTGGCTACAACCTCAATCAGCTCAAGCGAAATTCTGAGGCAGCCACAGCGATGAGCAAGGCCGTTGATCTCTTGCGTGAATCGAAATCGCCTTTAGCGATCGATTTAGCCTGCACCCTCGGTGAGTGGTGTTTTGGCGCGAAGGATTATGAGAAGACGATTGAGTGCATGCGCGAATGTGTCCAAGAGCATTTAGTGGATGGCAATGAATCCGGCGCGGCTAATGATCTACATCTGATCGGCTGCGCCCACCGTGAACTCGGTCAACACGAGAAATCACTTGAAGCATTTCGTGAAGCGCGCGCCCTATTTAAGAGCCTCAAAGAAGTTATCAATGTGGCTCGTTGCGATCAGAAGATTGCACATGCCTTGATAGAGCTCGGACTTGGCGAGGAAGCGCTCATTGCCGCGCAGAAATCTCTCGACGTCTTTGTCACTGCACATGATCATCGCCGCGAGACCTATTCACTCCTTGAGGTTGGCAAGGCACAGATTCTGACGGGTCAAGAGCAAGATGGCCTTGATACCTTAGAGCGCGTGCTTGAAATCGCCACTGAGAGTGAGTGGAAAGATTTCGAATTCATTGTTGAGATAGAGCGCCACATTGCAGGAGTTCTGCGTCAACTAGGTCGACTTGATGAGGCCGATGAGATCGAACGCCGACTAACCTCCGTCACTGAGGTAATTGAGGACGAATAGTTAGAGATGCGGATTTAGATGCTGCATCGCCCAGGCGTACATCGCTATGGCACCTGCAGCTGAGGCGTTCATAGAGCGCGTAGATCCATACTGGGCAATCGCCAGAATCACCGAGCAGATTGCCACCGCTTCATCCGACATTCCGGCACCTTCTTGGCCAAAGAAGAGCACGCATTTTTCGGGAAGTTGATAATTTTCTAGTTGCTGTGAGACCGGTAGATTATCGATACCGATAATTGGGACGTCATTCTCTTGGCACCATGTCGCAAAGTCCTCGACTGTTGGATGGTGCAGCACATGCAGATATTTATCTGTCACCATGGCGCCGCGTCGGTTCCAATCCCGCTTACCTACTATGTGCACGTAGCTCACATTGAAGGCATTTGCGGTTCTGACCACCGAGCCAATATTTAAATCGTGTTGCCAATTTTCAATTGCGATCTGTAACGGATGGCGCTTGGTATCAAGGTCGGCGACGATCGACTCGACCTTCCAGTACCTGTAGTGATCTAAAACATTGCGCCGATCGCCGTTCTCTAACAGCTCTGGGTCGAGCCGGGGATCGTTTGGCCAGGGCTTTTCGTGAGGTCCGACACCTACAACGGGAAAGAATTCACCCGGTCCAATTTCTGCAGCCACCCCGTCACCTTAATCCATGAATTCCCATACTTGGCAGGCATAATCACCCCATGCTTCGCAGGAGATCACTGACGCTTATCGGAACTATCGCCCTTTCGTTCTTAATCTCATCGGTTGTGCCGGCCCAGGCTCTTGCCATTCCCACACTTTTCATAAAACTCTCTGCGTCACCAACTCTCAATCATCCTGGGATTGTCCTTATAGATCCCACCACTCATGAAACCATTTACTCGCTTGATCCCGATATCGGCCGAGCTCCAGCATCCGTCCTCAAATTGTTTTCTATGACAACCGTGTTGAGCGCCCTGAGTGCAGATATGGTCTTTAAAACAACCATAAGCGAGACGGCAACACCTGATACGTATCTCTTGGCGGGAAGTGGCGATCCATGGATGACCGAGAGCCCATTTGAAGCACAGAAGTATCAGCGTGCTTTCTTACCAACACTTATTAATAAGGTATTGGAATTGCATCCCGATAGTAAATCCATCACCTTGGACTACAACAATATGTATGCCCTTGATATCAAGGCGATACAGCGTTACTTCTCGGGGCGACTGACCATCAACGCGGTGAAGGTTAATAGCCTTACAGAAGGTACGAATGAAATCGCATCTGTGGAATCTCCCAAGCTGGGGAAGATAATTGAATTCACATTGCTATACAGCGATAACGTACTGGCGGATCGGCTCGCCCGCTTGGCTGCCCATACATTGGGATTTGGAACTGATGCAGCGGGAATACAAGCAGCCTTCGAAAAGGTGCTCGATGATTTAGGTGTTCCCCACTCGGGTATGCATATTTATGACGGCAACGGGCTCTCGCACGAGACTCGGGTGAGCGCTCGGGAGGTAGCCGACCTACTAGTAGCAATTTCCAGTAACCCGAAATTCCAACCGATCATGGCTGGCCTTCCCACCGCAGGCGAGACCGGGACGCTCAAGACTCGATTTGTAAATGATGCGCCAAATGCCATTGGCCTCGTTCATGCGAAGACTGGTTGGATAAATACCACGGTCAGTTTGGCGGGTTTCGTTACGGTGGGGTCAAGTCAGTACATCTTCGTGATTATCGCCAATCACATTCACAACCTGGAAAGCGCTCGGCAAGCAGCGCGCGTAACCATTGATCAGATGTTGGGTTCGATAGCCAAGAGACAGAACTAAGGTTTTGGAGGCTAGAATCTAGGCATGAGCCATGTAGGCGCCTATGTGGCATTGATGAAATTGCGAGTTGTAGAGCTTCTACTCGTGACAACTCTGCCCGCACTCTTCATGGCAACCTACGCTCAAAACCATGCTCATCGTTTCCCTCCACTCGGTGTAACTATTGCAACTCTCATCGGCGGCACCCTCGCAGCTGGCGCATCCAATGCTTTCAATATGGTCATTGAGGTCGAGTCAGATCGACTGATGAAGCGAACCAGCAAGCGACCATTGGTGAGTGGTGAGATTAACGAACAACAAGCCGTTGCATTCTCGCTTGTCATCACCATTCTCTCTCTTCTGATCTTTCTCATTTTTACGACGCTACTTGCAACTCTCCTCACTCTCCTTGCAATTTTGTTCTACGTAGTTGGTTACACCATCTGGCTTAAGCGTCGAACCTCGCAGAACATTGTGTGGGGTGGTGTTGCCGGATGCATGCCAGTACTTATTGGTTGGGCTGCCATCACCAACTCTCTCTCATTAACGGCATGGTTGTTCTTCTTCTTAATTTTCTTCTGGACTCCGCCGCATTTTTGGGCTTTAGCAATTAAGTACAAAGAGGATTACGCGGCAGCGGGAATTCCCATGCTTCCAGTTGTTGCCACCATCAAATCGGTACAGAAGCAGATGTGGTTCCACACCATCTTTATGGTGCTCTTCTCGGTTCTAGTTCTCACTAGCGCGCATCTACCGTGGTGGAGTTACCTAGTCACCGTACTTTTGGCGTTGGGATTTGCCGTTGAACTCACAAAGATCTCCGGGGAGCGGTCGCAGCAATCTGCCATCAAACTATTTCATTGGTCGATTACCTATTTGAGCGTCTATTCGCTGATCCTGGTGATTGCGACCCTGGTGGCTAAGCACATCGGCTAAGCAAGATGTCTAAAACTCCACGAAATTAATCCACACCTAATTTCGACTCAGGATTTTCTCGGCTAGTACCCGTATGGTTATCAAATGACGACTGCCATCTCAGTTACAGATCTGAGCAAGGTTTATGGGGAGCGCAGCGCGCTCTCTCACGCAACATTTGAGGTTCCCCTCGGAACGGTCTGTGGCTTTGTGGGTCCAAATGGTTCTGGAAAGACAACCACGATCAGGATGCTCCTTGGACTTATCGCTCCTACTGGTGGAACTGGGACTGTTTTAGGCGAGAGCATTTCTCACCCAGAGCGCTACTTGCCAAGAGTTGGTGCCATGATCGAAGGCCCTGCCTTCTATCCCGGCCTTAGCGGCAGCGAGAATTTGCGGGTTCTAGCTTCGCTCGGCGGATTTTCACAAGATCGCGTCCCACATCTTCTAGAGAAGGTTGGGTTGGCAGATCGCGGTAACTCTAAATATAAAACTTATTCACTGGGTATGAAACAGCGTTTAGGAATTGCAGCTGCGCTACTACCAGATCCAAAACTCTTGGTTCTCGATGAACCTACCAATGGATTAGATCCATCTGGCATTCAAGAAGTTAGAAATTTAATCAAGGATCTAGCATCTGATGGAACCAGCGTCTTCGTCTCCTCACATCTTCTTTCAGAACTAGAGATGATTGCAGAATCCCTTGTCATGTTGCGCGAAGGAAAAGTTCTCTTTTCAGGGAGAACGAAAGATTTACTCGCGGCACAGATCGCAACGTTGGTTGCACGGCCAGAATTTTCGGTCGATCTCAATAAGTTGTTGGAGATTGCTACTCGCCATGGTCGTGAGGCAAGCGTTTCTGATGGCGCAGTACACATAGTTGCTGATGCGGAGTGGGGCGCGGCATTTAATCGTCTCGCCTTTAATGCGGGAGTTACTCTCGCCTCGCTGACTGCGACACAGCCGACGCTTGAAGAAACCTTCTTTGAAATGACGGGGGAGTAAGAATGTTTAACGTCGTACGCGCAGAGCTACGCAAGCTGCGCCGCCCCACACTTTTAATATCTACGATTCTGGTAGTTGCAGCGCTCACCGCCCTCTTTACATCGATCGTCTTTTTACGCGCCAACTCAGGTCAAGGTAGCGGCAGGCGTGGCGACATCATCTCGCCGGAAACTTTAAGTCAAGCAACGGGCTTGGTTTATGGATTTAAAATCGTCTCGTTCTTCTTAGGGATAACTGCTCTCTGCGTATTTGCTTCACAGACTGCACAAGAGTATTCACTGGGTACTTTGCGCAACCTTTTAGTTCGGCAACCTTCTCGCATGAAGATTCTCTTCGGAAAATATATCTCCATGATTATTTTCGGAGTTGCTCTCGTCTTCCTTGATGCCATCGTGGCAATAGGTGTCTCATATGGACTTGCTCCTCATGCCAAGGTCACCACTTCTGCATGGTTTACCGCTAATGCGCTGAGTCTGTTGGGGAGAACCTTTGCCAATGTTCTGCTCACCACCATCGCATTCGGAACTTTTGGAATGATCTTGGGCCTGCTCTTTAGATCTCCGATTAGCGCAATCGCAACTGGAGTTATTTGGTCTCTGATCCTGGAGACCATTCTCGGTGGAGTTATCTCGAGTACCCAAAAATGGCTGCCCGGCCAGAATTTCGACAATATTGCGCAAGGTGGTTCGGATACGGTCAGTTATAAATGGTCACTTGCCTTATCTGCAATCTATTTGCTCTTTGGATTCTCTATTGTCTCTGTGCTCTTCAAGCGTCGGGATGTTGCAAACTAAAGAACACAGCAAATTCACACCGAGTCATTAACTGCTCCACATAAGAAAATCGCTTATCCTTAAGTGTTACTTCCCCCACGAATGGTTGGCTCCATGATTTCTAAGCGACGTATTCGGCATGTAGCGTTGTGCGCTGCTGTTCTGATGTCGATTCCTGCAACTTCGCTCGCAGCTACACCGAGCGCTAAACCGAAGCCAAAGGTCACAGCTCCCACAAAGGCGCAGATTGCCGCAGCCCAAGCTGCAGAAAATGCCAAAGCCGCCGCAGCTGCCGCCGCCACAACTCAATTAAATTCGGCCCAAAATATATTGCAGCAGTTAACTGTGATTACCCAACAGAAGCAGGTTCAACTACAGAACGCGCAGGCGGCGCTCGTTGTTGCTACTCACCAATCAAACTTAGCGACAGCCCATGCTGCGCTCACAGAAGTAGCTGTGGCTGAAGCAAATAAGACCATTGGCCGAATGGCTGCCAACGCCTACATCATGGGCGGGGGATTCACGACTCTCAATAGCGTCCTGGATTCCAATGGACCACAGGATTTAGTAGACCGGTTGAGTATTTTGAATCAAGTTGGAGCAACTGACTCTGTCGCTCTCTCGCGTTACAAGAGCGCTCTGGTCATTGCGCAAGCGGCACAAGCAGCGGCGGTGGCAGCAAAGAATGCCCAAGCTGCAGCAACGGCCAAGGTAGCTGCAGCAAAGGCTGCTGCCGCAGCAGCACAATCTGCGCAGGCATCCGAGGTCGCGAAATTGCGCGCGGTTCAGGCCCAACTTATGGCAGAACTTGTTAAGGCTCGTAATGTGCGAATCACCCTGCAACAACAGTTGGCGCTCTGGCAGTTGGAGCAATCAAGCGCGAATACCGCAGCTCATACCAAAGGTCAGGCCAAGATCTGGCCCGATCGAGGATTTACCGGACGAACCACGATTCGTGGCACGGATGCGATTCGTGCCAAAGCGCTGGCATATGCCAAAGCGCAGGTACTTGCTCGAAAGCCATATGTTTGGGGAGCACAGGGACCAAATAGTTTCGACTGTTCTGGTTTGGTCTACGCCGCATATCACGCTGCAGGATTAGGTTGGCCTAACTGGTCCCGCCTTAATGCCGCTCTCTACTTTGTTGATACTGAGCGCGTACCACTCACTCAATTGATTCCAGGAGACTTACTCTTCTATTCGTATGATGGCACCGTTCAAAATATTCACCACATCACTATTTACGCTGGTAATGGAATGATGTGGGAGGCCAATTCAACTCGTACAGGTCTTCTCTACTCCAGTATGTACAGCGTTAGTGGACTGATGCCTTCAGGTGGTCGGGTTTAACAATTAGGCTTGGCGCTATGAAGGCGACGATGGTCATCAGACATGCGGTTCGTCCATTGATTGAGCGATCTGATTTTCGCCTCCTGGTTGGTGTATCGGGCGGTGCCGACTCCATGGCGCTGGCGCTCGCCACACTTTTAGAGGCCAAGAGCGCGGGCATCGAGGTGATTGCAATCATCGTTGATCATCAACTGCAAGAAGGATCAGCTGATGTCGCACACAATGCGAGTGAGAAATTGAAAGCGTTGGGATTTGAAACTGTTGAAGTTGTAAAGGTCGATGTCGTCCTCAGCGATGGGATGGAGAGTTCAGCGAGAAGAGCTCGATTCCAAGCCTTTGATGAAGCGATCGCTAAATACCATCCAGATTATTTCCTCTTGGCTCACACCAAGAATGATCAGGCTGAATCGGTACTCCTTGGCTTAGCCCGCGGATCTGGAACTAGGTCGCTCTCCGGTATCGCTCAAGTTAATGGAAAATTTATTCGCCCCTTGTTGGAGGTGGATCGAGAGATTACTGAACTGGCCTGCCAGGAGAATGGGATTACTCCCTGGGAGGATCCGCACAATTCCGATCTTCAATATGCCCGGGTTCGAGTTCGCAGAGAGGTTTTACCTCTTCTGGAATCGACTCTTGGCCCTGGGATCGTGAGTGCACTGGCACGTAGCGCCTCAATACTGAGAGAGGATGCCGATGCCCTAGATCTGCTGGCAGGGGAGCTATTTGCAGGGGCTGATCCCGCCAATCTAGAGGTCTCCGAACTAGAGAGGCTGCCTAAAGCCCTTCGAATTCGCCTACTCAGGCTCTCCATTTATGCCATGGGAGCCCCCGAGGGGTCATTGACCGCCGATCATCTCGCCCCAGTTGAGGCGTTGATCACGAATTGGCACGGTCAGGGGGAGATTTCGCTCCCTGGTGGTGTGAAGGTGGAGCGAATTTCGGGCAGACTTTCGCTCTCACACCAGAGTTAGTAAGACCTGAGTTCATAAAGGAGCATCGTGGATTTAAGCACCGCAGGCGAAGATATCGATCGCGTCATTGTTTCAGCGCCAGAGATCCAAGCTCGCCTGAAAGAGATTGCGCTTCAAGTAGAACAAGATTATGAGGGACGCAATCTTTTAGTTATCGGCATCCTTAAAGGTGCGGTGATGACGATGGCCGACTTCGTTCGCTCCCTCAACAGACATGTTGAGATGGATTGGATGGCCGTCACCTCATATGGCTCTGGAACTAAATCGAGTGGTGTTGTTCGCATTCTCAAAGACCTGGATCGAGATATATCTGGACGAGATGTCTTGATCGTTGAAGATATCGTCGATACTGGTTTAACTCTTGCCTGGCTTAAATCAAATCTGCAATCCCGCGGAACCAAGACCGTCGAGATCTTCACGATGTTGCGTAAACCAGATGCGGCGAAGGTCGATGTTGATGTGAAATACGTTGGCTTTGATATTCCAAATGAATTCGTTGTTGGGTACGGCCTGGATTACAACGAGAAATATCGGAACCTCGATTTTATTGGAATATTGGCTAAGGGCGTTTACTCCTGATTAGTGGAAATAAATCGTCTGATTTATCCGTTTACTCCGAGCGCAGATAATAGAGAAGAGCAATGGCAGATACAAAGATAAAACTTCCCCGCAAGCGGATCCGCAAATTGATGCGTGGTCCTCTCTTTTGGATTGTCCTCGCCTTGATTCTGGTAGTTGCACTTGGAAAAGTTTCAGGCAGCGGAGTTACCTACACCCCGGTCGACACCTCAACCATCATCAATGAGATTTCTACTAACAAAGTGGAATCCGCATTGGTTATAGATAAAGATCAGAAGATCGAAGTTATTCTCAAGAGCGGTGAATCTGTAAACGGGGCGACTCATCTCGTCGCTTCTTATCTCTCAAACGAAGAGCAGCAAATCACTGAACTTTTAATCAGCAACCCTCCTGCGAAGGCTTGGAATGTAAAAGTACCGACCACCTCATTTCTGGAGTCTCTCTTCTTTAGTTTTGCGCCCTTCCTGCTTATCGGTTTCCTACTTCTACTCTTTATGTCCAATGCCCAAGGCGGCAATCGCATCTTCTCCTTCGGACGATCAAAGGCGAAGTTGTTATCAAAGGAGGCGCCAAAGAGCTCCTTCGCAGATGTTGCAGGTGCAGATGAGGCAGTTGCAGAACTCCGCGAGATTAAAGATTTTCTCTCTGACCCTAAAAAGTACCAAGATATCGGTGCAAAGATTCCAAAGGGAGTTCTGCTCTACGGCCCTCCAGGTACCGGTAAGACCTTGCTTGCTCGCGCTGTTGCAGGTGAGGCGAATGTTCCCTTCTTCTCTATATCTGGCTCAGAATTTGTAGAGATGTTTGTCGGAGTTGGTGCATCTCGAGTTCGTGACCTCTTTAATCAAGCCAAAGAAGCTGCGCCAGCGATCATCTTTGTCGATGAAATTGATGCAGTAGGACGTCAACGTGGTGCTGGTTTGGGCGGCGGAAATGATGAGCGGGAACAGACCCTCAATCAGCTCTTGGTAGAGATGGATGGATTCGAAGCGAATACCCAAGTCATTTTGATCGCAGCAACTAACCGTCCGGATGTGCTCGATCCTGCGATCTTGCGACCAGGTCGATTCGATCGCCAAATTCCAGTTGATCGTCCAGATCTCTTGGGGCGAAAGGCGATTCTTGAGGTACATGCCAAGGGCAAACCAATTGCCAAGAGCGTAGATCTCGGCGAAATTGCCAAGCGAACACCTGGATTTACCGGCGCAGATCTTGCGAATGTTTTAAATGAAGCGGCGCTTTTAACTGCGCGCGAGAATGCAAAAGTAATTACCACGATGGCTCTTGATGAATCAATTGATCGCGTAATGGCAGGACCACAACGCACCAGCCGACTTATGACAGAGGAAGAGCGTCGCATCACTGCTTACCACGAGGGTGGACACGCACTCGTTGCTCATGCGCTTCCAAATACCGATCCAGTTCACAAAATTACGATCATGCCGCGCGGTCGTGCACTTGGTTACACCATGGTTCTTCCGGATGAAGATCGTTATGCGACAACGCGCAATCAGATGCTTGATCAACTCTCATACTCACTTGGTGGACGTGCCGCCGAGGAGTTGATCTTCCACGATCCAACTACTGGTGCCTCCAATGACATTGAGAAGGCAACCAATTTGGCTCGCGCTATGGTCACCCAATATGGAATGACAGAACGTATTGGCGCGATCAAGCTTGGTACTGGTGATAGCGATCCATTCTTGGGCCGCGACTATGGACATCAACGTGATTACTCGGAGGAGATCGCAGGAATTATTGATGAGGAGATCCATGCTCTCATTGAGAATGCTCACCAAGAGGCTTTCAATATTCTGGTCGCTAATCGCGAGATCTTGGATGCCTTGGTCGTGGAGCTCTTGGAGCGCGAGACACTGCTCAAAGATGATATTGAGCGCATATTTGCCAAGGTTGCTTTAGTCGAGCCACGCCCCGCTTGGACCGGTTCACCAAATCGAATTCCTTCGACAATTCCGCCAGTTGGTTTAGTCACGGCGAAGCCACAAGTGGATCCAGAGGCAAACCCAGAGAAGCCAGCACGTAAGCCTCGCAAGAAGAAAGTTGCTCCTCCAGCAGAGCAAGTCGTTCCAGAACAGGGTAGCGATGAGTGATGATCTCTCGCCGGTATCGATGGGACCTCATGACGGTAAGGCGAGGGCAGAGTTCGATCAAGCTCGCGCTGAACGAGCGATAACTGAGTTACTCCTTGCGATTGGAGAGGATCCAACTCGAGATGGACTTCGAGATACACCCGCACGAGTAGCGCGGGCATATCGAGAAAATTTTGAAGGTCTCTGGCAGAACCCAGAAGATATTCTGACAACAACCTTTGATATAGGGCACAAGGAATTAGTTATCGTGCGCGACATTGAGGTCTTCTCGCACTGCGAACATCACCTAACTCCTTTCCATGGCGTTGCTCATGTCGGCTATATCCCCGGTGAATCCGGTCGTATAACTGGAATATCAAAGTTGGCTCGTCTAGTAGATCTCTACTCGCGTCGCCCGCAGGTTCAAGAGCGTCTGACAACTCAGATCGCCGATGCAATTGTCGAAATCCTTAAACCTTCAGGAGTGATCGTGATCATCGATTGCGAGCACCTTTGCATGTCCATGAGGGGTGTTAAAAAATCACAGGCTCGGACGACAACCTCTGCGGTGCGTGGCCATCTTCGTAACGCCGCCACGAGAGCCGAGGCAATGGCTCTCATAACTGCTTCTGAACGCTAATGTCCCAAATGCAGAGCACTCTCGTGATGGGAATTCTTAACATCACGCCAGATTCTTTTGCAGATGGTGGTCGCCACTTTGAACTACGCGACGCAGTTGCTCGTGCCACAGAGATGATCGCAGAAGGTGTTGACATAATTGATGTCGGCGGAGAATCTACTCGCCCTGGTTCAGAGCGCATATCGAGTGAAGAAGAGCGCAATCGAGTCATACCTGTTATCACTGCGCTAAAGGAGTTGGGTGCTGTAATAAGCATCGATACTACGAGATCTGAAATCGCGAAACTCGCAATAGATGCGGGGGCAAGTTATGTGAACGATATTAGCGGCGGTCTCGCTGATGAGAAGATGGCGACGGTAATTGCTGCGCATCCTCAAGTGCAATATGTAGCCATGCATTGGCGCGGTGAATCAAGAGATATGCAATCTCGCGCCGTATATAAGGATGTAGTCAACGAGGTTCGCGGCGAATTGGAGTCGAGGACAGAGGCGCTCATAAAAGCGGGTGTAAATCCTGAACAGATAATCCTTGATCCGGGGATTGGCTTTGCCAAAACTGGCGAACACAATTGGGAGTTGCTTCGCCATATCGATCGCCTGCAACTGATGGGATTTCCGCTGCTGGTAGGTGTCTCACGTAAGCGATTTCTAGGAGAGTTGGTGGGATCTTCAAACCCGGATGATCGCGACTCGGCTACAGTCGCTCTTACAACGGAGTTAGCTCGTAAAGGTGTCTGGGGAGTTCGAACGCATAGCGTGAAGCCGCACGTCGATGCCATCAAGGTAGTGAGGGAGTTATTCGGATGAGCGACTTTATTGAGATAAAGGGCATCTCGGGATTTGGCTACCACGGGCTCTTTGAGCACGAGCGGCAAAATGGCCAGAGCTTTGCGGTAGATGTAAAACTTGAATTGCTTAAGAAGAAGGCTTCAAAGAGCGATGACATCAATGATGCGGTCGACTATTCAGAAGTTGCAAAATTGGTTTATGCCCACATTGTCGGTGAACCAGTAAATCTCATAGAGCACTTGGCTCAACTAATAGCCCAAGAACTCCTCAGCGCATTTCCGCTTAAATCGGTCGAGGTAGTAGTCCACAAAGCTAATGCGCCAGTCGGGCTGCCAGTCAGTGATATCGCTGTTCGGATAAAGCGTTCGCAATGAAGGTCATCATCGCTCTCGGATCAAATATCGGTGACACCAATTCGCACCTGCATCATGCGATTGAGGAGTTAGGCAAGGTTGTAACAATCACTAAGGTCTCTAGTTTTTACAAGACCGCACCGGTCGGCGGCCCTGCACAGGATGATTTTCTCAATGCAGTACTTATTGCTGAGAGCGATCTAGATCCACTCGACATCTTGGTCGCTATGCAAGAGATTGAAACTCTGGCAGGGCGAACCCGAGATATTCATTGGGGACCGCGCACTCTTGATCTTGATCTGATTACTTATGGAGATGCGATCATTGACGAGCCACATCTAGAACTTCCTCATCCGCGAGCCCATGAACGCGCATTTGTTTTAGAGCCTTGGCTCGAGATTGATCCTGAAGGAGTGCTAGCGGGTAAGGGTCAGATAAAAGATTTGCTTGAGGCGATTAAGCAGTAAACTTATGGCACTAGCCCGGTACCTCGAAAGGACTGGAGCACGATGAGCGAGACAGTGGCCTTTGTACCCACCATGGGTGCGCTTCATGCTGGTCACTTGGAGTTGATCAAGCACGCTCGAACCTTGAGCGATGAGGTGGTCGTATCAATCTTTGTTAATCCACTGCAATTTGAAAACCCCGATGACCTTGCTAAATATCCCAGGGATATTGAAGGAGATACCGAAAAAGCACTGAGCGCAGGTGCTGCGCGAGTCTGGGCTCCTTCATATGATGAGGTTTACCCATCTGAGATCCTTAAGATTTCTGCTGGAGAACTAGGCCAGAGATTTGAAGGGCGCGAAAGAGTCGGACACTTCGATGGGGTCTTGACCGTGGTCAATCGCCTCTTTGAATTAGTTAAACCCAATTTTGCAATCTTTGGCGAGAAGGATTTCCAGCAACTTTTTATTATCAAGAACTGGATTAAGGAAAATCAGATACCTGTAAAGATTATTGCCCACCCAACGGTGCGAGATAGTGATGGTCTAGCTCTATCCTCACGAAATCAACGGTTAAGCGCGCTGGGTAGGAAGAGTGCGCTGGTCATTCATCGAGCTCTCGTAGCCGCCTCAAAGGAAGAGATGCTGCAGATCCTGGCGAGCGAACCGGGATTTAAACTCGATTACGCCGAGATCATCGACGAGGAGACCTTCGAAATTGCTTCTTCAGCGAGTACTTACAAGCGGGGAATAATCGCTGGTTGGGTAAATGGGGTCCGTTTGATCGACAATACTCCTATGGGATCTACCCGATGAAGTTATTTGCCGGAGCTCCAGGTTGGACAGCTCGTGCCGATGTAATCGTTATTGGTTCTGGGGTTGCGGGACTTACAACTGCGCTTAACGCTCGTGCCGCAAATCTATCCGTGTTGCTCGTAACTAAAGCACATATCGATGAAGGCTCGACCAAGTGGGCGCAAGGTGGAATCGCTGCCGCGCTAGGGCCAGGTGACTCTCCTGAGGAACATAAAGAAGATACCTTGATTGCCGGTGCAGGGCTGTGCGACATAGATGCAGTAAATGTTTTGGTAACTGAAGGACCCGAGGCGGTTCGGAAATTAATCGCTCGCGGTGCGGTATTCGATAAAGCCGAGAGTGGTGAGATTGCACTGACTCGTGAAGGCGGTCATCATCGCAACAGAATTTTGCATGCAGGTGGTGATGCCACTGGTGCCGAGGTATCGCGTGCGCTTCTCGCTGCGGTGCAAAATGACTCTGGTATTGAGGTCATCGAGCATGCACTCGTTATTGATTCACTTAAAGGTGGCGATGGACGAGTATGTGGTGTCACCTTGCATGTGATTGGCGCTGGATCAAGCTCGGGTGTGGGTCGAGCCCTGGCCCGTGCTGTTGTTATTGCGACAGGTGGGTTGGGTCAGGTTTATTCGCAGACTACAAATCCTTCGGTTTCAACCGGTGATGGAGTTGCGCTCGCGCTGCGCGCAGGTGCAGCTGTTGCCGATGTCGAGTTCATTCAGTTCCACCCGACTGTGCTCTGGCGCGATACCTCTGCTGCCGGACAACAGCCACTTATAAGTGAAGCGGTTCGTGGTGAAGGAGCCATTCTGCTCAATCACAAAGGCGAAAAATTTATGAGTTCGGTTCACCCGCAAGCCGATCTAGCACCGCGAGATATCGTCGCGAAAGAGATCTTTAGTCAGATGCGTGAAGCACACGTCCCGCATATGTGGCTCGATGCAACGGCGATAAAAGATTTTCAGGAGCGCTTCCCAACGATCTACGCCTCATGCATGGCAAATGGAATTGATCCAGAGAAGCAGTTGATTCCTGTTGCGCCCGCATCGCACTATGCATCTGGCGGAGTCCTTGTAGATATGAACGGTCAGAGCACGATTCCTGGTTTATATGTCTGTGGCGAGAGTGCATGCACAGGTGCCCACGGAGCAAATCGATTGGCCTCCAACTCTCTTCTGGAGGGCTTAGTCTTCGGCGCTCGCATCTCCGAACACATCGCGCATCACATAGTTGAATTCCAAGAGCCGGTAGATGACAGTGCTGAAAAGCGTATATTGATCGATCCTTCAATCCGCATCCCGCTACAACTCGCTATGAGCGAAGGAGCTGGAGTTATGCGCTCGGAGAAGAGTCTGCGAGCCACGCTTGCAACGTTGGAACAACTGGGGTCGAGACATACCGATCAACCCGGAGTCGATGCCTGGGAAGTTTCCAACCTCTATTTCCTAGCTACTGCCATTGTTCGCTCGGCGCTAGAACGCCACGAGTCTCGCGGTTCACATTGGCGCAGCGACTACCCAGAGACCAGTGCATATTGGCAGAAGCGAATTATCCAGCGGCTTGATGAGTCGGGCGCTTGGAGTTCTTCCTTGAAGGAGATCAATCATGGTTGATTCGGTTCAAGCACTCATTGAGTTGGCAATAGCAGAAGATTTAGCGGGCGGCGAAGATATTACGTCGAACGCAACAATTCCTGAAAATCAAAATAGCGTTGCAGAATTCGTAAACCGGGTTCCAGGTGTGATCGCTGGAATTGATGTTGCAGTACAAGTCTTAACGTATCTGGGCATTAACGACGTGACACGATTGGTAAACGATGGCGATAAAGTTCCCGCTGGAACACGCCTCTTAACGGCGCGCGGTAATACCCGTAAGTTACTTTTGGCGGAGCGAACCGCACTAAATTTTCTAACCCATCTCAGCGGCATTGCTACATTGACATCGGAGTGGGTGGCTGCCGTTTCACACACCACGTGCCAGATTCGAGATACTCGAAAGACAACTCCGGGGTGGCGCTTGCTTGAAAAAGCTGCCGTACGTGCCGGTGGCGGAAGAAATCATCGACTCTCACTCTCGGATGCAGCTTTGGTAAAAGATAATCACATTGTTGCTGCTGCTGGAGTGTTGCCAGCCTTTGAGAAGGTACGTGCAGCCCAGCCCGGAGTAAGTATCGAGGTAGAGGTCGATAATCTGGAGCAACTACGCGAGGTTCTCGTTGGGAAACCTGATCTCATTCTTCTCGACAATATGTCACCAGAACTTTGTGCCGAGGCGGTATCTATCGTTAATGGTGCGGTCAAGTTGGAGGCTTCTGGGGGAATCACACTCAGTAGCGCCGCTGCATATGCCGAGAGCGGTGTCGACTATCTGGCAATTGGTGCGATTACACATTCGGCAAAGGCGCTCGATATTGGGCTCGACCTAAGGATGGAAAATTAAATGTTACTGACAGTCGACGTAGGAAATACCAATACCGTTCTTGGTGCCTTTGATGGAGACAAATTAGTTCGCTCGTGGAGAGTTAAGACCGATCCGCGAGATACAGCTGATGAACTATGGTTGCAATATCGCGCCTTGCTTGATGGGATCGATATCGATGGACTCTCCATCTGCTCCACGGTTCCTGCAACGCTGCGAGAGCTTCGCAATATGGTCGCTCGGTATTTCAACGAACTGCCCGTCACAATTGTCGAACCTGGAATCAAAACTGGAGTTCCTCTTTTAGTCGATAACCCCAAAGAGATTGGTGCCGATCGGATTGTAAATACCCTTGCGGCACATACGCTTTTTGGTTCAGATGGGCCGTGCATCGTCGTCGATTTCGGAACTTCCACCAATCTAGATGTTGTCTCGCCGAAGGGTGAGTTCTTGGGGGGAGCGTTGGCTCCAGGAATTGAGATATCTGTAGATGCGCTAGCGGCCCGCGCGGCTCAACTCCGCAAGGTCGAACTTATTAAGCCAAAATCAGTTATTGGGAAGAACACCGTAGAGGCGTTGCAGTCTGGAACCATCTATGGCTTTGCAGGACAGGTCGACGGACTCGTGAACCGCATCATCGAGGAGCTTGAGATTCTCTATCCTGGGACCGGTCCGACAACCGTCATCGCCACAGGCGGTTTGGCTCCGCTTGTTATTGGTATTAGCGAAACAATCGATACACATGAACCAGACCTAACCCTTTTGGGGTTGGCCATGGTTTTTGATCGGAATTCGCCGAGCAACAAGGGGTAAAAAATAGCGCGATAGACTTCTCCGATTATGAGTGAGCAGATAGTCGAAGACGACCTACCAGAACAATTGCGTATTCGCCGTGAGAAGCGGGCAGCTATCTTGTCGCGCGGCGACGAGGCCTACCCCGTTGCTGTGCCTCGCACCGCCTCACTGAAAGAGATCCGGGAACGTCACGCAGGGCTCGAGATTGATGTTGCCACAGGCATTATAGAGAGCCTATCTGGACGAGTGATCTTCAAGCGCGATACCGGCAAGCTCTGCTTTGCAACGCTCCGTGAGGGTGATGGCACTGAGTTACAAGCCATGTTCTCCTTGAACAAGGTCGGTGCAGAGGTACTCGATCAATGGAAGAGCGATATCGATATAGGCGATCTCGTCAGCGTGACCGGAGAAATTATTACCTCTAAGCGCGGTGAGCTCTCTATCTTGGCTAACTCTTATCAACTTGCCGCAAAGTCATTGCGCCCACTTCCCGTTGAACACAAGCCGCTCTCTGAAGAGACCCGAGTTCGGATGCGGTATGTGGATTTGATTGTTCGCCCAGAAGCAAGATTTAACGCACGACTACGTCCGCAAGTTATGAGTTCATTGCGTCAATCATTTGGATCGCGTGGTTTCATGGAAGTCGAAACACCGATGCTTCAAGTTATGCATGGTGGTGCCGCCGCACGTCCATTTAAAACGCATAGCAATGCCTACGATATGGATCTATACCTGCGCATTGCACCTGAACTCTTCTTGAAGAGATGTGTTGTTGGTGGAATCGAGAGAGTCTTTGAGATCAATCGCAACTTCCGCAACGAGGGAGCTGATTCAAGTCACTCTCCCGAGTTTGCGATGATCGAGGCCTATCAGGCGTATGGTGATTGGAATTCAATTGCCGAACTCACTCGCGACTTAATTCAAGAATCTGCCATGGCAGTCTTTGGTTCACACGTCGTCACTCATCATGATGGCCGCCAACTAGATTTGGGTGGAACCTGGCGCGAGGCAAATCTCTTTGATCTGATTTCAGAGGGAGTTGGAGAAGTTGTTACCCCGCAAACAACTCTCGAGGAGTTAAAGGTAATCGCCACGAAGCTTGGCATGAAGATCGATCCGAAGTGGGTTGCCGGAAAGTTAGCCGAGGAGATCTTCGAGCATGTAACAGAGGGTCAACTCAACGAACCGATCTTTGTTAAGGGATTCCCAGTCGATACTTCTCCACTGGTGAGAGCGCACCGCCAGATTCCAGGCCTCGTTGAAAAATGGGATCTCTATGTCGAAGGCTTCGAATTAGCCACTGGATATTCCGAGTTGATCGATCCCGTTGTTCAAAGGGAGCGACTCGTCGAACAGGCAGCATTGGGAGCCAAGGGAGATGTCGAGGCGATGAACCTTGATGAAGATTTCTTGCGCGCCATGGAATATGGAATTCCACCAATGGGTGGCATGGGTATGGGTGTAGATAGATTGCTCATGGCCCTTACAGGACTTGGAATTCGAGAGACCATCCTCTTCCCACTCGTGAAACCCGAGGAACAATGAGTTTGATAATTCGCCCCGCCAAGACCTCAGATATCAAGGCAATCCGCGCCATTATCGATACCTATGTTTTAGGGCGTCGCCTGCTGGCCAAAGAGACCGTGACTCTTTACGAGACGGTCCAGGAGTTCACCGTGGCCGAATTCGATGGTGAAGTAGTCGGTTGTGGCGCCCTTCACGTCCTCTGGGAGGATCTAGCTGAAGTCCGTACCGTGGCGGTCCTTGAGAAGATGCACGGCAAGGGCGTCGGTAACGCCATCATCGCCAACATCGTGGAACGCGCCAAAAATATCGGCGTAGAGCGGATATTTTGTCTGACATTTGAGACTGAGTTCTTTGGGCGCAACGGTTTTAAAGTGATTGAGGGCACTCCGGTAGAACCTGAGGTCTACCAGCAGCTCCTGCGCTCCTACGATGAAGGTGTGGCCGAATTCCTGGATCTGGAGAGGGTCAAACCAAACACACTTGGAAACACGAGGATGCTCCGCATCCTCTGAACAGGCAACGCTCGGGCGCTCCGAATTCTCTGAGTGATCCCACAGGGGCATAAATCACCTCGAATTGGCGTTACAGGTAGGCTAATCCAAGGTAATTAGAAAGAAGGTGCCACCCATGTTTGAGCGCTTTACAGATAGGGCTCGCCGAGTAGTCGTACTCGCACAAGAGGAAGCCCGCATGCTCAACCACAATTACATCGGCACTGAGCACATCCTCCTAGGACTTATCCACGAGGGTGAAGGAGTCGCAGCCAAGGGCCTAGAGGCTCTCGGTATCTCGCTTGAGGCGGTGCGCTCGCAGGTCGAAGAAATCATTGGTCAAGGACAGCAAGCTCCATCCGGCCACATCCCATTTACACCTCGTGCCAAGAAGGTTCTGGAACTATCGCTGCGTGAGGCGCTACAACTTGGACACAACTACATCGGCACCGAACATATTTTGCTTGGCCTTATTCGTGAAGGCGAAGGCGTTGCTGCACAGGTGTTGGTAAAGCTTGGAGCAGATCTCAATCGTGTACGCCAGCAAGTAATTCAACTTCTCTCTGGATATCAAGGCAAAGAGGCTGTTGCACAAGGTGGTCCCGCTGAAGGTACCCCAACAACCTCATTGGTTCTTGATCAATTCGGTCGCAACCTGACTCAAGCCGCTCGCGAGGGCAAGCTCGATCCGGTCATTGGCCGCGAGAAAGAGATCGAGCGCGTCATGCAGGTTCTCTCGCGCCGCACCAAGAACAACCCAGTTCTTATTGGTGAGCCAGGTGTTGGTAAGACCGCGATTGTTGAAGGTTTAGCACAGGCGATCGTTAAGGGAGATATCCCCGAGACCCTGCGCGATAAGCAACTTTATTCACTCGATCTCGGTGCACTTGTTGCAGGTAGTCGCTACCGCGGTGACTTTGAAGAGCGCTTGAAGAAAGTTCTCAAAGAGATTCGTACTCGCGGTGACATCGTTCTATTCATTGATGAGATTCATACCCTCGTCGGCGCTGGAGCTGCTGAAGGCGCTATCGATGCCGCTAGCATCTTGAAGCCAATGCTCTCGCGTGGTGAGTTGCAGACAATTGGTGCAACCACACTTGATGAGTATCGCAAGCACTTGGAGAAGGATGCCGCTCTCGAGCGTCGCTTCCAGCCAATTCAAGTTGCTGAGCCAACCTTGACTCACACCATTGAGATCCTTAAAGGTTTGCGCGATCGTTACGAGACCCATCACAAGGTTTCTATCTCTGATTCCGCTTTAGTCTCAGCAGCAACACTTGCTGATCGCTACATCTCAGATCGATTCTTGCCGGATAAGGCGATTGATCTTATCGATGAGGCTGGATCACGTTTGCGCATTCGTCGCATGACAGCTCCACCCGAGTTGCGTGAGTTCGATGAGAAGATTGCTAAGGCTCGTAGAGATAAAGAGTCTGCTATCGATGCTCAGGATTTCGAGAAGGCCGCTTCATTCCGCGATAAAGAGAAGACCCTTATCGCTGAGAAGGTCGATCGCGAAAAGACTTGGAAGGCCGGCGATCTAGATATCGTGGCTGAGGTCGATGAAGAACTCATTGCTGAAGTTCTCTCACACTCAACTGGAATTCCAGTCTTTAAGTTGACCGAGGAAGAGACTGCACGTCTGCTTCGCATGGAAGATGAGTTGCATCGCCGCGTCATTGGTCAGGATCAAGCGATCCGCGCCTTGTCACAGGCGATCCGTCGTACTCGCGCAGGACTCAAGGATCCAAAGCGTCCTGGTGGCTCCTTTATCTTCGCCGGTCCTTCAGGCGTTGGTAAGACCGAGCTATCTCGCACCTTGGCTGCCTTCCTATTTGGCGATCAAGATGCCTTGATCCAACTCGATATGTCTGAGTATTCCGAGAAGCACACCGCTTCACGTCTCTTCGGTGCACCTCCAGGATATGTTGGATATGACGAGGGTGGTCAGTTGACCGAGAAAGTTCGTCGTAAGCCATTCTCTGTAGTTCTCTTCGATGAGATTGAGAAGGCTCACCCAGATATCTTCAACTCACTTCTACAAGTGCTTGAAGATGGACGTCTAACAGATTCGCAAGGCCGTGTCGTTGACTTCAAGAACACTGTCATCATCATGACGACAAACTTGGGTACTCGCGATATCTCAAAGACTTTGGGACTTGGGTTCCACAACTCCGATGATGTCTTGGGCAACTACGAGCGCATGAAGGGCAAAGTTAGCGATGAGCTAAAGACCCACTTCCGCCCTGAGTTCCTCAACCGAATCGATGACATTGTGGTCTTCCACCAGTTGTCAGAGGACGAGATTATTCAGATCGTAGATCTGATGATCGCAAACCTCGATGAGCGTCTACGTGCAAAAGATATGGGCATCGAGCTCACATCTGCCGCGAAGGCTCTGCTGGCAAAGCGTGGATATGACCCAGTCTTGGGAGCACGTCCATTGCGCCGCACTATCCAGCGCGAGATCGAAGATGTCTTGTCAGAGAAGATTCTCTTTGGCGATGTAAAGCCCGGCGAGATCACTCTGGTTGATGTTGCAACTGTTGATGAGAAGGAGACCTTCACATTTACAGGTGTAGTTAAGTCCACGATGCCAGATACACCTGGCGATCTTGAGGCTGCTAGCTCTAACTAATTAGCAAGTCTGAAACTTTTGCCGGTGGTCTCAATGAGGCCATCGGCAATAAGTGTCTTAAGGGCCTTTTCAACCTGAGATTCTTCGTGCCACAACTTATTGAGGGCAACTGCTGAAAGTTTCGAGTTCTCGCGAAGCGCCTGAACGATCGTGCCGCGACATTGACGATCTGTTCCACTCCAAGCTTGCGACTTACGGACCAATTCTGATTTTGGATAACCGGCTTTGCGCCAGGCACATTGACGTTTCAAAGGGCAGAGCTCACATGCTGGATTTTTTGAGGTGCAGACGAGCGCACCGAATTCCATGGTTGCTGCAGCCCATGTCGCGCCATCTTGCGGAATCAACTTCTGACGAAGTTCTCGTTCGATCGTTGAGATTGAGTTAGTGGGATGTTCTACTCCATCGAATAAGCGAGCAAAGAACCTGCGGATATTTACATCCAAGACCAGAGTTGATTGACCATATGCAAAGGCGGCGATCGCAGCTGCCGTGTACTCTCCAACTCCAGGGAGATTTCGTAGATCTTCTACGCTTCTGGGAACCCTATTGTTGAAATCTTGGGCGATGATCTGCGCGCTCTCGTGTAAGCGGAGAGCTCGACGTGGATAACCTAACCGCCCCCAGGCGGTGATGACTTCGGATTTCTTGGCGCCAGCCAATCTGGCTGGGGTTGGCCACTCTTTGAGCCACTGGCTCCAGACAGGTAGGACGCGATTTACGGGAGTCTGTTGCAACATGAATTCGGAGACCATGACTCCCCAAGGAGTGCTCTTGCGCCAGGGTAGATCTCGCTTGTTCTGGTCGTACCAATCAAGCAGAACTTGCTGATTCACTAGTTAATTTTGACCTTAGCGAGAGCTTGTTCGAGTCGGGAGACTTCCATTATCTCGATGCCAGGGATCTTTAACTCAGAGCCAACTGGAACCATGGCGCGCTTAAAGCCGAGTCTGGCCGCCTCTGCGATGCGTTGTTGGACTCCAGTTACCTTTCGGATCTCTCCAGCAAGGCCGACCTCACCGACCGCCACTAAATCAGCGGGTAGAGCCAGACCTTTAGCGGCAGATGCAACAGAGAGAGCAACCGCTAAATCCGCAGATGGTTCAGAGATTTTCATGCCGCCGACCGTGGCAACATAAACATCGCGACCGGAGAGACGTACGCCTGCGCGAAGATCTAAGACCGCTAGTGTCATTGCGGTGCGGGGATTATCTAAACCAGATGTCACGCGTCTGGCATTTCCGAAGTCACGTCCTTCGGCTACAGGTACTCCAACAAGCGCCTGAATCTCGGCGAGTAGTGGACGGCGTCCCTCGAGTGCAACTGTTACACAGGTGCCTGGCACCGGTTCGGTGTGACGAGTTGTAAAAAGCCCTGTGGGATCTGGCAGTCCGACGATTCCTACCTCGGACATATCGAAACATCCGACTTCATCGGCAGCGCCAAAACGATTCTTGGTTGTACGGATTAAGCGCAATCGTGAGTGACGCTCTCCTTCAAAGTTAAGGACAACATCGACTAAGTGCTCCAAAATTCTTGGGCCCGCAATTGAACCATCTTTAGTTACATGTCCAACTAAAACCAAAGTTATATTGCGCTCTTTTGCAATGCGAATTAACGCTGCTGCAATCTCACGAACTTGAGTTACACCACCGGGTGCACCATCGACGGCGCTACTTGAAATAGTTTGGATGGAATCAATAATGAGAAGTTCTGGTTTGACCGCTTCGAGGTGCGCGATGATCGCGCCTAAGTCATTTTCGGCGGCTAGCCAGAGTTGTGGATCAATTGCTTTAAGTCGATCAGCACGAAGTCGAACTTGCGAGGCAGACTCCTCACCACTGACGTAGAGAGCACGCATCTGAGCTTTAGCAGATTCCGCTGCAACAGAGAGAAGCAGAGTTGATTTTCCAACTCCGGGTTCGCCTGTCAATAAAATCGCGGCGCCGGGAACCAGCCCACCACCTAATACTCGGTCGAGTTCTCCAACCCCGCTAGAGCGCGAACGCGCGCTCTCTACGCTGATCTCACCGATCGGAACCGCGGCTTGTGAGACCACACCTGCGACAAGGGAGAGTTTCTTGGGCGCGGCAACCTCTTCGACGCTACCCCAAGCCTGACACTCCCCACAACGACCAACCCATTTGGTAGAACTCCAGCCACATTCACTGCAGCGAAATGGATCTTTAGCCGTTGCCTTCGCCATTTAAATTATCTCTGCGCCTCAAGCGTCGCTGGGTGGATGATGAAGAGCGGCAAGGAACGCTTCTTATTCTCGGCGGCAAGCGCAGCGATCGCCTCCATGCGGGCATCGCAATACTTTGAGAGTTCGGCATAGCCGGCCTCACCCATAAGGGCGATTAGTTCATGGAGATTGGAGATATAGACGGGTTCACGTCCGACGTGGGCTTCGGTATTTGCGGTGCAGTACCAAGAGAACTCGGCGCCACCATCTCCCCAGGCAAGTCGCTCGTACTCTCCGATTACAGTTACTGAAATCTCTTGTTCACCGAATTCGCGCGTCTCAAAGGAGCGGCGTATCGGCAATTGCCAACAGACATCGGGCTTTGTCTCAACAAAGTGGACGCCCTCTTTCTGGGCGAGATGGTGAAGAACGCAACCAAAACTTCCGGTAAAGCCGGGAGCCTCATATCCCTTGCGGTTGAGGAAGATGCAAGAGTCATCGACTTTTCGAGTCTTGCGATCGCCATCTAACCCAACTTCAGAGATCTTGAGTACACCTTTGGATTTTTTAGGTTGCGCCTCTTGATAGAACTGCCACATATCGGGAGTGAGTCTCTCAGCAACCTTCAAGGTCCTAGCCTCATCATCGGCGTCTGAGTAGTAGGCGCCATCTGAGCAGCAACCAGCATCTGGTTTATCAGCGTCGATACCGCAACAACCCGCCCCGTAAATACACTGCCAATACGATGTCAGCCAGGTGAGGTCACAACGAAAAATCTCATCTGGTTTTGCTGGATCAGCAAATTCCACAAAGTCGCGCGCAAATCCATCTTTAACTTCTGGCATAGTGCGAGAGCCTACTAGGGCACTGTGACAGGTGAAGACTCTATGAGCCCCTGGGGATGTGCGATTGGCTAGGCTAACTCCCGTGAACGAGATCGATATCAAGAGCGCCCAGGTGGGTCTGATCGGCGTTGGCAACATGGGGCAGGCGTTGCTAGTAGCTCTGCTTAAGGCTGGAGCTGATCCCGCCAAGATTAAATTTGCAGTGCGCCGGTCAGAGCGCAACCATGAGATAGAAGAGCGTTACGGCATTACCGCTGCCTCCGTCGAAGAGATGGCTGCCGAGAGCGATGTATTGATGCTCATCGTTAAGCCGCAAGATTTAGAGTCCATTATGGAGCGGTGTGCACCTAACCTGAAGCAAGATGCGCTGGTTATCTCATTCTTGGCTGGTAAGAAGATAGCGACGATAGAAAGTGGCCTTGGTAACCCTGCTGTTGTGCGCGTAATGCCAAATACCCCCACCCTTCTAGGTGTTGGTATGTCGATCGTCTCTTATGGCAGCCAGGTTCGTCCCGATCAACAAAGATTCGTCTCAGAGTTCTTATCGGCCGCGGGAAAGAGCGTTGAAGTTGCAGAAGAACTTCAAGACGCCGCCACCGCTACTAGTGGATCTGGTCCCGCCTACTTCTTTGCCTTTGTCGAAGCAATGGTTGAAGGCGCTGTCGCGATGGGAATTGATGAGCAGACGGCTACAACGCTCGTCGTTCAAACTATTGTGGGTGCAGCCAAGATGTTAGATGAGACAGGCAAAAGCGTCACAATCTTGCGCGAAAATGTGACCAGCCCTAAAGGCGTTACATATGAAGGTCTTAAAGTATTGGGTGAGGCAGATCTGGCGGGACTGGTCTCGCGGGCGATGAAAGCTGCTGCAGATCGTTCGAGAGAATTGGCGTGAAGAGAGCACTTCTTCTCGCAACCGCGATTCTCTTCGCCTTCCCTTCCAATGCGGTGGCTGCAACCAAAACAACGGTAGCCCCTTTAACCATCAACAACTTAGTTCCGACCGTCACAACAAATTTCTCGGGTGGAGATCAAGTCTCAGCCCTTCTCACTTCACCTTCCGCGATCTACTTAGTGGGAACGGCCGAGACCAATACCTCGCAATTACTTACTTCTGCTCCTCTTGGTGGCAGCGATGGTTACATCATTGCACTCAATTCCAACGGCTCACACAGTTGGGATTTACGACTCGGAACTTCTGGGGATGACATCGCCTCCACCGGTTATGTGGATATAACAGGCAATATTTGGGTAGCCGGAGCCTCGGCAGTTGCAACAAGCGCGGCGCCTGCGGCAGGGCTCAATCGATTAACGGTCTGGGAGATCAGTCCTGCAGGACTTTTACTCAATACCTTTACCAAAGATTTGACCGATGTTGATATCCCAACTTCTATAACGCTCAAGGGTGCGAATTTCATTATTCAGGGCGTATCTAGTCGAGTTGGTGCTCCAACCTTTACGCTTTCAATGACTCCACTTGGAAAGTTAGGGAGCGTCAAGAACAGCCCTACTAAACCAATTGTTAGCTCCCAAATATTTAGCGCGACTAGCGCTGCTTATGGATGGCTAAGTTATGTATCACCCAAACCTATTGGCGGAGTGCTCGGTATGCCATTGCACCAGAGCACAACGGTGCTCATCAAAAGCTCTCTCAAAGATAGGTCTCTCAAAGGAATCTATTCGGTGCAGGGTGCGCCGATCTCACTGACCTATCAGAGTGGCATCGGGGTAGTCGAGTTAACTTCACTTTCTGGAAGTTATTTACTAACCGTGATTCATACTAAATAAAAGTTGTGGCTTTGAAGAGTTGTAACTTGCCACCGACTCCTACAAGGGCGTAGCGAACCTTATTAATCGTTATCCAGGTAGCGCCAAGCGAATTAGATAGATCCAAGCTCGTCACCAAGGAAACTGTTTGGTCGGCATTATTTACCGCGCATAGCCGGTTCTGGCAGTTAAAGAGCGTGTGTGCTCCATCGCTACTAAGCGGGGCGCTCGGTGTTCCGTAGATATCGGTGCTGGTAGATATCACGGCTCCACTTCCAGAGATATCAACCCAACGAAGTTGGTTTGGATTTGGAATTGAGGTGCCACTCGCGGCCATCCATGTACCGCTCACATCTTTGCCATTTACTGCAAGTGCGACATCGTAACCAGCCACTGCAATGTCAGTTCCATATGAATCGAGCGCTGTGTAGTGCCAATCTTCAGGATAGAGGCTGGCACGCGTCGCTAGGCGAACCTCACCTTGCAACGCTTGTTTCTGCTGATTGACCTGCAAGATTGAGTCGTAGAGAAGATAGACGGTGCGACCTACATTTACCGCCTTAAGATGGAAACCAACGTCACCGGTGGTATGTCCATTGTTGTTGGTGTCTCCATCGACAAGTTGATACTGCCAATTGCCAATCGCTGTACCCGCTTGTACAGCTGCGAGAATTATTCCTTCGCTTTGATCGCGATAGAAGATTTGAATTCCATCTGGGGTATCAACGCAGGCATTTGCTCCACTTACATCGCTAGCAGTCTTTCTGCGGTTGGGATCGGAGTATTTGACTACCTGCGCCCCATCGCCATCAACCACGCTGTATCTCCAGCTCTTACCGTTATAACCGGCGTAGCGAAGTTGTCTCTGAGTTACATCGGCATAGACAACATCAAGTCTCTGGTTCTTGCCAGGGGCGGATGTGCAGACCGATACATTTCCTGCGACGTTATCGGAGGTGCGACCACCCGAACCACCATTTCCATCAATGATGCTCTTACTCCAAGTTTTTCCATTCCATGTCGCTAGCTTGAGATACCCATGCTGGCTATCTGTATAGACGACTGCAGGAAAACCTCTAAAAGTGGTAGTTGCCAGGTATTTGGCATCAGAAGTTCCATCTAGGACAGTTGATTTCCAAGCTGCCTGCGGGAATATCGCGTTGCTCGTCTGCGGCGCTGAAACACCCAGTTGATTGCTCGCAGTCACGGTAAATGAATAGTGCGATCCATTCTTCAACCCAGTAATTTTCACTGGGCTTGAGGTTGCTTGAACAACCTGGCCTGTCTCGTTGACTTTTATCGAGTATGAAGTCACTTGCGAGGTACGTGCATTGTCTGGTGGATCAAAACTAACAAGGGCAGATTGATCTCCCACAATTGCAAAGACATTGCGCGGAGCATCTGGAATTCCAACTGGAATTCCAGGAGGTGGCTTCAAACGCATATCCGCGAGCATCCCTAGAACTATTGATCCAGGAGTGTGGAATACCGCACCGCCAGGCCAGGATGGAGTGAGCAGCGCGTTTGCTCCAGAGTTCTGGAATGTGGCTTCATCGAGATGGCTTACAGATGAACCATTCTCATATGGGATCGGGGTGTACAAGAGGGGCTTAATTCCGTTATTTGCAGCGATGCCATTCTTGCCAGACCAGACCAAAGTATTTTGAAGTGCAGCACCTAACTCAGCAGAGGGTGAGGCGAGGTCCATGAGACGTCCGCCATCTGGAGTTTGAGCATAGGCGTCATAAGGTGTTGGTTGATCGATGCTGCCATATCCCGAGATGGGATCGTAAGAGTCGTTAGAGAGAAATCCGAGACCATGAGTTACTTCGTGCAAGATGATCGACTCAAGGTCATACATGTTGGAAGGGCAATTTCCATCTGTGCCGAGATAGAGAGAGTTGGAGACGCTCGAGTTGATGTTGATTGAAATCTCAGGACTAGTCGGATCCAAATCCTTGCCTGCAAGTGCATTGGCCATCGCCGAGGAGTACCAGAGGGTCGAGTCAGGGGCACCTGTAAAATTATGGAAGAAGCTAACGGGAGAGGCGGAGGCCAGAATTCCCGATGAGACACCTTCTGGAACAAAGTTGGCAACCACGTTCACCGGTACAGATGAGTTCCAGTTGTCAGACCAGATATCAATCGCCGCCTGAACCGCGGTCTGTTCTGCCACAGGCACACCCACGTAATTCACATTGAATTTACTGAGTAGTCCAATGTGCTTCCCAGCAGGCGTTGCAGTTTTGGAGGTAACTTTTGCAGAGGTACTTGAATCCGCGCGATAGAGGTTCTCGTAAGGCGCTGCAACTTTCTCGAGAGAGAGCGCGTGTGCGGGTGATATTCCGATCAAAAGCGTTACTGAGAGGGATGCGACGAGGGGTTTGATCACTTTCCGTCCGCGCATAGTGAAAAATCCTAGTCCTCTGGGAAGATAGGCACCATGCGCCAGGTTCAGATCTACTCTCGTCGAGGCTGCCACCTCTGCAACGATGCCTTAGTAACCTTAGAAAAGCTGCAGAATGAACTGAGTTTTGAGATCGTGGAGATCTTTATAGATGGCGATGCAGATTTAGAGTACAAATATGGTGAGCAGGTACCAGTGATCCATATAGATCATGCCCCTCATGACTTCTTTACCGTTAATCCAGAGCGATTTCGTAAGGCCTTTCAAACCCTCGATTAATTCTCTTTCGAGAGCACCTCATCTGCATCGATGATGCGATAGGCATATCCCTGTTCTGCTAAGAAGCGTTGACGATTTTGGGCAAAGTCTTGATCGATCGTATCTCGCGCAACAAGCGAATAGAAGCGCGCTCCACGACCATCTGCCTTAGGACGCAGAATTCGACCCAATCGTTGTGCCTCTTCTTGTCTGGAACCAAAGGTCCCTGATACTTGAATCGCGATCGTTGCATCAGGAAGATCGATCGAAAAATTCGCAACCTTGGAGACAACCAGACATTTAATCTCACCACTGCGGTAAAGATTGAAGAGGCGCTCGCGTTCTTTGACAGGAGTATCACCTTTAATAACTGGCACACCTAACTCTTCACCCAGCGCATCAAGTTGATCGAGATATTGTCCGATGACAAGTACTTGATCATCGGCATGTGCCCGCGCAAGTGCAACAGCTACCTTGCGTTTAGTAAGTGTGGTTGAGCAGAAGCGATATCGATCTTCTTGCTCGGCGGTGGCGTAGTTAAGGCGCTCTTCCTCAGTCAAGGTAATGCGAACTTCTACACAATCTGCTGGTGCGATGTAACCCTGTGACTCGATCTCTTTCCAAGGTACATCAAAACGTTTTGGTCCTATCAAAGAGAAGACTTCACCTTCCATGCCATCTTCGCGGACTAGGGTGGCGGTAAGACCAAGTCGCCTGCGCGATTGAATATCGGCGGTGAAGCGGAAGATCGGTGCGGGGAGTAGATGCACCTCGTCGTAAATGATTAGTCCCCAGTCGATAGCATCAAAGAGATCAAGGTGGGCATAGACGCCTTTTCGACGCATGGTCATAACTTGATATGTCGCGATAGTGACAGGGCGGATCTCTTTCTTAGCTCCGGAATACTCGCCGATATCATCTTCATGAAGCGTTGTTCGACGCAAGAGTTCATCGCGCCACTGCCTTGCGGCCACAGTGTTGGTAACCAAGATCAGAGTCGTTGCTTTGGCGTGCGCCATTGCCGCCGCACCAACGATTGTCTTGCCGGCGCCGCAGGGGAGTACTACAACTCCCGAACCACCGTGCCAGAAACTCTCAGCGGCCATCGCCTGATACTTGCGGATAGACCATCCATCTTCACGCAGAGCTATCTCATGGTGCTCACCATCGACATAGCCTGCAAAATCTTCAGCGGGCCATCCCAGTTTGAGGAGAGCCTGCTTTAAGAATCCACGCTGACCTGGATGAACCACCAACGTCTCATCGTCGATCTGCAAGCCCAACATAGGTGCGATTTTCTTGCCCCGCGTGACTTCGCGGAGTACCGCAGGATCATTCGAGACCAGGGTCAATCCGTGAACCGGGTGCGCCTCTAGCCGCAGTCGTCCATAACGGGACATGGTCTCCGCGATATCAACAAGGAGAGCATGAGGCACGGCAAAGCGTGAGTATTGCAAGAGGGTGTCAATTACTTTCTCGGCATCGAGTCCAGCAGCTCTGGCATTCCAGAGACCGAGCGGAGTTAAGCGATAGGTATGAATATGTTCCGGAGATTTCTCCAGCTCCGCAAATGATGCGATTGCTCTACGACATTCATCGGAGAGCGGATGGTCGATATCGAGTAACAGAGTCTTGTCACTCTGGACAATCAGCGGACCATCAACCATTAATCAATTCCTTAATGAATCCCGCAATCAACGAGATTCTGGGTTCGATCCTGCTTACAAAGATATGTTCATGGGCCGCGTGAGCTCCATAACCTGAAGCACCCAAACCATCGAGCACCTTGCCCCCGGCAGCAGCGGCGATATTTCCATCACTCGCTCCACCTACAGATACATGACCAACTGGTGGGAAACCAAGATCAACCGCCACCTTTTCGATGAGTTGGTAGAGCTCGGCAGTTGCTGCATGTTCTAGAGGCGGACGATTGATTCCACCAGAGATTTCTATTCGAGCATCTGGGTGAGAGCCTTGCAAGGATCGAATCGCAGCATCTACTCGCACCAACTCCGATGACAGGAATGAACGCGCATCAATATCGAGTGTGGCAGTTGCGGGGACAGTATTGGTTGTCGATCCAGAGTGCATGACCGTCGGAACAACGGTCGTGCCATGCTCGGGATTTTCTAGCGCGGACATTTGTAGAACAATTTTTGCGATCTCAGTTGTGGCGTTAACACCTTTTTCAGGTTCTAGACCCGCATGTGCTGCACGACCGTGAACCGTGATGCGGTACATCGATGTTCCCTTGCGACCAATCTTGACCGTGTCGTCGATTGAAGATTCGAAGACCAGTGTTGCCTGGGCGCTCTTGGCTAAATTCTCAATAAGCTCGCGCGAGGCATGAGATCCGATCTCTTCATCGGTAGTGCCAACAAGAGCTACCTTTTCAAAGGCCCCGGGGAGATCTTTAATGGCATACATCGCCTGTAAGAACCCAGCCTTCATATCGAAAATTCCCGGACCAAAGATCTGATCGCCCTCCTCGCGCCACAAAGGTAGGTATGAGTCGATTGGCCACACCGTGTCTAGATGGCAGAGGAGTACAACTTGGGGGTCCTTGCTTCCCCACCAGAGGACTGGGCGACCACCTGCGGTGGTTACTTCAGCGGGCTCTGCGAGGTTCCTAGCCGCAATCTTTACCGCCAGGTCGATAACCCCTTGGCAAGCTGCTAGGTCTTCACTGGGGGACTGGAACTCAACCAGCTCTCGGAGATCGGCTAGAAATGTCATGGGATAAGCCTAGTTGGCGGGGCTCACGCCGGTGATGCGAGGAATGCGGAAGTGCGCGATCTCGCCCGTGGCGTGATCTCGGGCGACCAATGTGCCGAGCGAGATCGAGAGAGGATCGATGAGGCGGTTGGAGACCCCACCGTTGGTATCGGCATATCCAATCGTCAGGCTGGCTCGTTCCTCTATGTATTGATGCAAGAGGTCAACGGTCTCATTTGCCGTGGTTCTTGGAACTTCACGCGGCTTATGGGCGCTCGCCCGCTCTCCGGCGCGAAGCGCGCGAACCGCGGCGCTAATGAGCGTTTCGCTAGGGGAGGTGAACTCTGAAATGACGCGAGGAGGCTTGGGCCTGGACTTCGCGCGTCTGACCTGTGGGGCGGTTACCAAAACTCCAGTCGCATTTTCTGCTGCGGGTAGGTAACCAGATTCTCGTAGCGCTCGCATTAATTCGACGCTATCAACATCGCTCACCAATACTTGCGGTGCCAACTTTCGCAGACGAAGATTTTCAATCCGCTTATCATGGATTATCTCTTGGATGAGACCTTCATCCTCACAACGTATGTAAGAAGTGGTGCTACCGACACGAAGTTTTCCATGTCGCTTGGCAACATCATTGATCAGATACTCCAACGGTTGTGGCATCGGAGTTTTAGAAATCTTCTTCAAGAAATCTTTTATTTGATCTCCGGTTTGACCATGATCTAGACCGCGACGAATCGAGGCTTCGCTAAATCTATAGACGCTTGCACCACCACGACTTTCAATATCTGCAATCGTGCCGATCGCATTTGCTAGTTCTAAGGTCAGCGGACCAGGCGCAATTGCGCTGTTGTCGGCTTGTATAAGAATGTGATCTACCGGCTTAGGAAGCGCTTTTTCGATTCCCAACTCTTCATTCGTTATTAGTGCGAGCCCGAATGAAGAGAGCGCACCTTGGCCAGTCAGACCTAGCCACTCTGCCTCGCGCAAGATCCACTCTGCATAATCTCTATTGGCTCGAGTGGGGAGCAACCACTGCAAGGAAGCGTTCATCGAGTCAAGGGTTGGATCTAATTCCAGGTGATCTTTAAGAACATTGAGCATGACTCTCTTGAGCGTTGAAACTCCACCGCGATCTAACTCAGGTCCAAGTGCGGCAATGTTCTTAGATTCGCTCTTGCCGATCAGTCCACTCACTCGAGAGGTCTCCAGCCAGAGCGTTACTAAAGCATGCCATTGCTCTTCGATGCTCTTTGTAAGCCAGATATCAAAGGAATTTGTGGGAAGAATTTGATCATCTGTGTCTATGACAATGAGTCCACCGATATAGAGCAGTTCTGCAACAAATGCAGCGCAGGCCTCGGAAATCCCCAAATGTTCAGCGGTGCGCTTTAAATCTCTAACGCCCAATCCACCGGAGCGAAGTGCAGTCGGAGGCTCATCCGACCAGTTGTGGCCGAGCTCTTCCGCCCAACGCACAAAGGTGGAGATGTTGGCGATAGCAGCTTGATCTACTGCTTTCTGCTTACGCGATGCTCCAACGAGCGCTGGACAGGTAGGTACTAACTCTTTAAATACCTTTCCATCGCGCAGATGCATGGCAACTTCACGCGGAAGTAGCACCGTCTGCGAATCAAAGGGGATCAAGAAATTATTTTCTAATAACCATTTGATTGCCGGAGGTGCTTTCTTAACATCGGCGATCTGACCTTTAGGAGGGCCCCAGACCATCTTCATGAGGGTCTCTCGGGCGCCCTTCGGTGCTTGCTCCAACGCTGCAAAATCAACGGGCCGTGATCCTTTGGGTCCGAGGCCTGCCGGGCTCTCTCCCATGATGGTTCGCAAATTTGATGGAACGCGATAACCCTCACCATCTTTATAGAGCAAGGCGAGTTCCCATAGCGATTCAACTGCGCTTATCGCCTCTTTACTTGTAACGCTTAATATCTGCAGCAATGGGGCAGGTTCATCGAGAGTGCAGATCGCGGAGAGAATATCTAACCTAAATTTATCGAGAGTCTCACGAGCGCGGAGCAAACTTGGAGTCGAATTCGCTCGCGCGGAAAGCGCCATGAGATCGGTCGGGACTGGGGAGATTAAGTCTGGACGCAACGAAAAGAGCGCTTTGATCTGATCATCAGATCGGTTGCGCAGCTCCTCCGTAAAGGAGGTGAAGGAGATCGTTGAGTTAGACATAACTGCCCTACATTACTGGGGTTTAGCTACCTACCGCGACGCCAACTCCAAGGGGAGAGTAAGGTGGCTAGTTTTACTATCCGGCCGAGAACCGGGGCGGCGAGGCGTTTTAAGGCTCGCATTCTTCTAAAGTCATAAATTGGCCAGTGCTCGTGCAGCGCGTGGAGCTGCAAGAGAGTATCTGGGTTGATCGCGCGTGGATTTCCTACCGCTTGTAGGAGCGGAATATCGTGATGACTATCGGAATAGGCATAGGAGTTTGCGAGATCAATTCCGCGCTCCTCGGCCAAGAGTTTTACTGCGATCGCCTTATTTGGACCATGGAGTAGTTGACCAATTAATTTTCCGGTGTAGACACCGTCCTTTACTTCAGCAACTGTGCCTAGCGCACCTGTAAAGCCCAGGCGTTGCGCGATGAGATCGGCGAGATCTTTGGGAGTCGCAGTAACTAGCCAGACCTCTTCATTTTGATCGAGGTGATTATTAGCGATTTCGATTGTTCCTTGCCAGAGAGCTGGCGATACATATTCGTCGTAAACCTCGATGCCCATCTTCTCAATGATTGATGCATCGTGACCTCTAAAAAATTCACAGGCGGCCCCTTGGATCTTCGCGATCTCCTCTTTGTTCTCAACACCAGAAAGGCGATAGCGGAGATTAGCCATCACAAAGTTAGAGATATCTTTCCTAGTGAAGAAACCTCGTTGGTACATCCCCTTGCTGAGAAAAAATAGAGAGGAGCCACGCATCAAGGTATTGTCGACATCAAAGAAAGCTACTCGCTTCGGTGTGAGCGCCATATCACTAGCCTAACCAAGGTTCACCCTTCTATAGCGCAGGTGGGGACTGGCTCCCTTTATGCTTACGCCATGCCTGCAAAGACCTCCACCATTCATTTCTTACGACATGGAGAAGTCTTCAATCCTGAGAAAATCCTTTACGGTCGCCAGCCTGGATGGCACCTCTCGGAGCGCGGCGAAGAGATGGCTCGTACCGTTGCCGAGTGGTCAAAACAATTTGAGGTTGGTGCTGTTCTAGCTTCGCCGCTGCAGCGCGCACAAGAGACCGCAACTCCACTCGCGCAGGCGCATGGTTTATCCATCATTACTAATGAGAATTTGATCGAAGCAGCTAATGTCTTCGAAGGTCAGAAATTTGAGTTGGGTTCAGGCGTATTACGTCATCCGGCATCATGGCGATATCTCACCAAGCCTTGGGTTCCCTCATGGGGAGAGCCTTACGAAGAACAAGTAGCACGCATGTTGCGCGCGCTCTTTGCCGCTAGAGATGCCGCGAATGGAAAGGATGCCTTTGCGGTTTCGCATCAACTTCCGATCTGGATTCTGCGTTCTGCTGTAGAAGGAAGACGCATGATGCATGATCCTAGAAAGCGGGAGTGCACACTGGCATCGGTCACTAGTTTTCATTTGGATAGTGCGGGCGATATCGAGGGAGTGAGTTACTCCGAACCGGCGCGCCATCTCCTGCCGGTGAAGAAATGAAGAAGTTACTTCTACTCTCATTAGCATCGGTACTTTTATTGACTGGATGTTCAAGTGGTGGACTTTCAACGGCGAATCAAAATGCATTTATCTCTGGCGATGGAGTTGCGATTTATGTGAAGGCCGCTGATCGCAAGCCAGCTCCAACAATTTCAGGTGCGACTCTCGAGAATGGATCAATAACACTTCCCTCAGGCAAAGTCACAGTTCTTAACGTCTGGGCCTCTTGGTGTTCGCCATGTCGTGCTGAGGCGCCGCTGCTCTCTGACTTTGCGCAAAAATATAAGGCACAAGGTGTGCAGTTCGCCGGAATCTTGACCCGCGATAACACCTCGTCGGCACTCGAGTTCGTCAAGCGTTTCAAGATTGCCTATCCCACTTTTACAGATGACTCGGTGCTCGCAGAATTTCGTAACTCACTTGTACCAAATGCAATCCCCACAACTCTAATTATTGACTCGCATGGATATGTTGCAGCGCGAGTAAGTGGTGAAGTCACTGTCGCTCTGTTGAGCGATCTCATCGATAGAGTTCTCAAGGATCCACCCCATGCATAGCTTCTTCGTGCACCAGGTTCTCTCTGGCAATCTGATCCTTGCCCTCGTTGTGGCCTTAATTGCAGGACTTATCTCCTTCTTCTCGCCCTGCGTTCTTCCGCTAGTTCCCGGCTATTTGGCTTATTCGGCTGGAATGACCGATGTGAAGAACAAGGGGAGAACCGCGCTCGGCGCCATTCTCTTCGTCTCGGGATTCTCGGTGCTCTTTATTAGCTACGGCGCTCTCTTCGGCTCTCTGGGAGCGAAGATTTCGAGTGGATCACGCTGGCTCCAAATCATCTTGGGACTCCTCACGATGCTGATGGGCACCATCTTTCTCTTTAACCAGAAGTTCTATCGCTCCTTCAAACCTAGATGGAAGTCCACGGCGGGTCTTCTTGGAGCTCCGCTCTTAGGTTTTCTCTTTGGGTTGGGATGGACTCCGTGCATTGGTCCAACCCTTGGTGCGGTTCAGGCGCTCTCTTTCCAAAGTTCAAGTGCGCTACGTGGGGCGATCCTCAGCGTGGGTTACTGCTTTGGGATCGGTGTTCCTTTTATTGGTGTTGGTCTATTTTTTGATCAATCGGCAAAGTTGCGCCGCTTTATTTCGCGCCACGGAAATTTGTTGACTATTTTTGGAGGAGTATTTCTGATCATCATCGGCTTTCTGCAGGCAACTGGGTTATGGGGCGATATTTTGAATCACCTGCGCTCCTCAATTTCTAGCTTTGTTCCGAGCGTCTGATGAGCCAAGAAAATAACTCCGTCCCCGATATCGGGTTTATTGGATTACTTCGTTGGGGTTGGCGCCAATTAACAAGTATGCGCACCGCCCTCATTCTGCTTATGTTGCTTGGGGTTGCCGCAATTCCAGGATCTCTCTTTCCGCAGCGTAATCAAAATCCACAGAAGGTTGATTCGTACTTCACTACAGATCCAACCTTGGCGAAGTGGATGGATCGTTTCCACTTATTTAATGTCTATGCCTCGCCTTGGTTTAGCGCAATCTACTTGTTGTTGTTTATCTCTCTGATTGGCTGTGTGCTTCCACGCACCTTCCATCATCTGCGAGCTATCGGAAAGAAACCACCACTCACTCCACGGAATCTTGATCGTATGGAAGGTTACCGAGTTGTCAGCTCTGACCCCGTCAGTGCAATTCAACTTTCTTCAAAGTGGCTCAAGCGCCATCGCTTCCGGATTCGAGTCGATGGTAATTCGATATCGGCGGAGAAAGGTTATGCGCGAGAGACCGGAAACCTTCTCTTTCACCTCTCACTTATTTTGATTTTGGTTGGTGTAGCACTCGGTTCGCTCTTTGGTATGAAGGGAGAGGCGATTCTCAATGTGGGAGATCGCTTTATTAATACTCCAACTTCATACGACAACATCTCGTATGGAAAGTTTCAGGGCCAAGGTTCTTTGATTCCATTTTCATTAACGGTTACTAATTTCGCTGCAACGTATGATCCAACAACTGGTGAGCCCAGTGATTATGTTCTTACGACCGAGATCGCAAATCCACTTGGCAGCAAGGCGAAGCAAGTAATTATTAAAGTTAATAAGCCATGGACTTCGGGCAGCACCAAGGTCTATCTCCAAGCAAATGGTTATTCCCCAGTTGTTACGGTCCGAGATAAATCCGGAAACGTCACATTCCAGGGTCCGGTCATCTTCTTGCCACAAGATGCGAATCTGAGCTCACTAGGTGCGATCAAGATTCCAGATATGAACCCTCAGATCGGGTTCATTGCCTCCTTTATTCCTACAGCTGGAAGTAGCGCAGCGCGCGGAATCTTCTCGACCTATCCTGAGGTGCTTGATCCACGGTTGGTCTTATCTGCTTGGAAGGGCAACCTAGGACTCGACAGCGGCACTCCACAATCTGTGTATTCGCTCAATACATCCAAGATGACCAAGATTGGACTCAAGGCGCTTACCTTGGGAAGTACCTATGACTTTGGTGCGGGCACAATCACATTTGATGGTTGGAAATCATGGGTCAACCTGCAGATTGTTGATGATCCTGGGAAGATGTACGCACTCTTCGGTGCGATATTCGCCATTTTAGGGTTACTGATCTCACTCTTTACACGCCAGCGTCGGATTTGGGTAAAGGTGGGAGAAGGTGTTGAAATTGCGGGTCTAGCCAAGAATGGAATACCTGGGCTTGAAGCAGAACTCACAGCGCTAGCGCGGGCGCTTGAAGAGGCTACGGGAGGCAAAGAGTGACTTCAACTAATCTTGCATACTTTTCCAACGGTGCTATCTACGCCTGCTTAATTATTTTTACTATCGCATTCTTTGCTCACGCAGTAGAAGTTTCGTGGTCGGTTAAGAACGCCGAAAGTAACGACAAGACTGAATTTGATTTCACGAAGACCCAGCGCGCTGGACGCATCGGCACCGCGATGATGATTCTCGGCTTTGGAGTGCTTGCAGTTGCCGTAGTTACTCGAGGACTCTCCGCCCACCGTGTGCCATGGGGAAATATGTATGAGTTCTCAATTACCGGTGCCCTGATGCTCACAGGTGCCTACTTATTTGCCTTTGCAAAGTACAAGGTGCGTTGGTTGGGTTTGCCGGTTTCAATTTCAGTGCTTCTCACCTTGGGAACTGCGATCACCGTTCTATATCGCCCAAGTGCTCCGCTAGTCCCTGCACTTAAGTCGCCTTGGCTTGCAATTCATGTACTCGCAGCGATCATTTCCGGAGGAGTGTTTCTGGTAGCCAATTTGGTTGCTGCAACTTATTTAGTCATGGAGCGTTACGAGTCCAAGGGTGGCCGTCCAAAATGGGCGGAGCGAATTCCTACCCTCGATAGTTTGGATCAACTCTCTTATCGCTTGGTTGCATTTGTCTTCCCGCTCTGGACCTTTGCGGTTATTGCAGGAGCGATCTGGGCTGAGTCGGCCTGGGGTAAGTACTGGAGTTGGGATCCGAAAGAGACCTGGGCGTTTATTACCTGGGTTGCTTACGCTGCATATCTGCACGCCCGAGTAACCGTTGGTTGGCGTGGAAAGAGAGCGGCCTGGCTCTGTATCTTTGCGGGATCGACTTTTCTCTTTAATTACATTTACGTAAATATCTGGGGAACCGGCCTTCACACCTACTCCGGTTTGTAAGAGAACCTCGCGTTAAAGCTGCTTTAAGAAATCCGGGTTGTCATCCGGGGGCAGTACACGAGTGACCTTGCGCTTGGGAAGTGAAACTCCCTTTGGGCGACCCACAAAGAGCCAGACTATTGCGCCGAGGAAACCAAAGAAGATAATGATGATGAGCCAGGCCCATTTTGGAAGATTGCGCACAACATCTTGATCGGTGCGGGCACAATCGATGAGGCCATAGAGCCAAAGACCCAAACTTCCAAGAACAATCAGAGCATCAAGCATGTAACTCAGTTTACCCGTTAAATCAAAAGTGCGATGGCCAAGGATGTTGATAGAAAGAGTTGCAGCTTTCCGACTTGTCCAAGCATTGGAATCAAATCAGCACCTTTGGCGCCAGCTCTGATTCCCTTGATGATATTTAAGGTTATCGGAATGAATAGCACCGTGACCAAGGTCCACGGAGTAATAAAGGCTGCCGCTATCGCCACAATGTGAGCCAGCACCAGCAATCCTGTGAACATCTGGCGGGCTCTCTTATCGCCAATACGCACCGCTAGCGTGCGCTTCCCAACCAAGGAGTCCTTGGGAAGATCGCGGAGATTATTGATTGCAAGGAGTGAGCAGGAGAGCGCTCCAACTGGCACTGCGACTACAAAACTCTGCCAACTTACCTTGTGAGATTGCACCACGTAACTTCCGATTGTGGCTACAAGGCCAAAGAAGACAAATACCGAGACCTCGCCAAAACCTGAGTAGCCATAAGGATGTTTGCCACCGGTGTAGGTCCAGGCGGCCAGAATGCTTGCCGCGCCAATCACTATTAGCCACCAAGAGGTACGTGCAGCTAGGAGGATTCCAAATAAAGTGGCAATGGCAAAACAGAGGATCGCGGCTCGCTTTACTGTTTTAGCTGAAGCCAAACCGCTAGCGACTAAGCGAATCGGGCCAACTCGATTGTTATCGGTGCCACGAACCCCATCGCTGTAATCATTTGAATAATTGACGGCGATCTGAAGCAGGAGGCTCACCGCAAGTGCCATGGCGGCATTGAGCCAGTTAATTCCGTGGTGATCGCGCTTGATGAGCGCGGTTCCAACTAGAACTGGCGCAATGGCAGCGGGAAGAGTGCGCGGGCGCGATCCAGCTACCCAGACTTTAAGTGAACTCATTAGACAATCATCTCAAACCTTTGGGCTAACCGCCGCCTATCTGGCTTCCCAAGTGAGGTGAGTGGAAGATCAATTCCGCTGAGAAATACTTTAGGAACGCTATGGTTTCCAAATTTTTCGCGCAAAAGCTGCGAGATGGCGCTCTGATCAATTTCGAGTGAACTTGCCAGACAGAGTTGTTCGCCCCATTCCGGGTGCGAGATAGCGCAACTCATGTAGTGCAACTCTCCAGCTCCATTAAGAAAGTTATCAAGTGCTCCTAGTGAAATCTTCTCACCACCAGAGATGATCTGATCGTCGAGTCTTCCCGTAACGAATAATTTTCCATCTTTTAAATACCCTGCATCGCTCGTCACAAACCAACCAGCGTCATCCGTCAAGGTAAGAGCGCCACCTAAATATTCTGATGCTTGCATAGGCCCGCGCAACGCAATCGCACCCGAATCTCGGATCTCAACTTCTACCCCTGGAAGTGGATCATTGTTGTAAACGCATCCTCCACTCATCTCTGACATTCCGTATGTGGTTACAACGTTAATTCCAGATTCACGCGCGCTCTTAAGGAGTTCCGTGGATGTTGCCGCCCCACCAACCAAGACTGCCTTTGCGTTCTGAAGAGATACCAGAAACCGACCTCGCTCCTGCAACGCACGAAACAGTTGTGTTGGAACGATGGAGGTATATTCAAAGTCATCATCAGAGAGGTCACTCTGTAGCGCCAAAGCTCTGACTAAAACATTGACCCCAGCGATGTGATGAGTTGGTAATAACAGTGACCATCGTTCTCCCTGCTGGGCTCCCAAATATGCGTGTGAAGCACGCGCACTTGCCAGTAAGGCATCTGCGGTAAGTGCGACTTCTTTGGCCGAGCCAGTTGATCCGCTGGTGGGAATCACAACTGCTATCTGCGAGTCAACCTCACTGAATTGAGTTGGACCAAAGGCGAGAGCGGGGCCGGTTCCCGTCAAAGCGGCGTCGAGCGCCTCCAAAGTGTGTGTGGTTGACCACGCTGAGGGTACTTGTAGCAACTCTCGCGGTGACTTATTAACCATAGCCCCCGTAGGCTATCGGCTTGTAACGAAATACCGGAAGTGAAAATCCGGCGCTGAAAAGGAGTAACTGTGAGTAAGCCGTTTAAGCGAGAGCCTGGCAGTCGAACGATTCCACAATGGAGCATCGGCGTTGGTGGCGAAGAGTTCACGGACATTATTTACGAGGTGGCCGAGGGAATGGCCAAGATAACCATTAACCGTCCGCAGGTTCGCAACGCCTTTCGCCCAGAGACCTTGCACGAGTTGCAGGAGGCATTTTCTTTAGCGCGCGATGATGAATCTGTTGGAGTGATCATCTTCACTGGCGCAGGTACCGAAGCTTTCTGTTCTGGTGGCGATATCAATGTTCGCGGCGATGATGGATATATCGGGAGCGATGCACTTGGTAAGAAGGGAATCGGACGTCTCAATGTCCTCGATCTCCAAATTCAAATTCGCAGACTCCCTAAGCCGGTTGTCGCAATGGTGGCTGGTTGGGCGGTAGGCGGAGGACATGTTCTCCATGTCGTCTGCGATCTCACGATCGCAGCAGAGAATGCCAAGTTTGGTCAGACCGGACCGATGGTGGGCTCATTTGATGGTGGATACGGTGCAGGCTTACTTGCCGCGCATATCGGTCAGAAGAAGGCTCGCGAGATCTGGTTCCTATGTCGCCAATACGACGCGCACGAGGCGCTCGATATGGGATTGGTAAATACTGTTGTTCCTATCGAAGAATTAGAAGCAGAGACTGTTTCCTGGTGTCGCGAGATGCTAAGACACTCTCCAATGGCCCTACGTCTGCTTAAGGCTGGACTCAATGCTGCCGATGATGGCTTAGCCGGCGTTCAACAGTTGGCAGGCGATGCAACCCTCCTCTTCTACTTAACAGAGGAAGGTCAAGAGGGTCGCGATGCTTATAAAGAGAAGCGCGATCCCGACTTCAATAAGTTTCCACGCCGCCCTTAAAAATGTTAGAGAAGTACTGTCCTGACTTACAGGTCCTCTCCATTCCATTGCGTAATAAATTTCGCGGCATAACTACGCGAGAGGTAGCAATCTTTAGGGGGAGCGAAGGCTGGAGTGAGTTTGGTCCCTTCTTGGAGTATGACGATGTTGAATCGAGTACTTGGATGCAGGCAGCGCTAGAAGCTGCTAATAATCCCTGGCCGAAACTTCATAGAGATCGGGTGGCAATTAATGCAACCTTGCCGATCGTAGAAGTAGATCAAGTGGCAGGAATCTTGCAACGTTTTCCTGGAAGTACCACGGTGAAGATAAAGGTCGATGACTTTGAATCTGGAGCAGGTGTTGTTGAGGAAGTATTGAACCTCTACCCAGATATGAAGATTCGCTTGGATGTAAATGGTGGTTGGGATAGTGATGAGGCAATTAGTAATTTGCTGGAGTATCACCTGCGTTTTGGCAACGTCTTCGAGTATGTAGAACAACCCTGTCGCACTCTCGCCGAACTTCGACTAGTAAAAGCAGAGGTGCCGATTCGCATCGCTGCCGACGAGTCTATCCGTAAAAATTTAGGGAGCGACTTTGCTGACTTTGCCGCATATGCAGATGTGGCAATCCTTAAATGGCAACCGCTTGGGGGCTTTCAAAGGGCTCATGAAATCGCCACAGAGATTGGACTTCCGGTTGTAGTTTCAAGTGCTCTCGAAACTGGTATCGGAATATCGCATGGACTGGCTTTAGCAGCATCATTTCCTACACCAACCTTCGCATGTGGACTTGGAACAGTAGCTCTCTTTGAAGGCGACGTTTGCGATCCGGCGGTAGTTCCATCTGATGGATATATCGAAGTTAAACGTCGTGAGCCGAAATTGGTTGAGAGGTACCTCGCAACTGCGGAGCGGACAGAGTATTGGAAGCAACGTATTGTTAGAGTGCTTGAACTTATTGAAAGGCGGAGTGCATGAATGCGACCACACTTGCGCGCAATCTCGTTCGCCAATTAATTGAGCGCGGCGTCAGCGACTTCGTGCTCTCGCCTGGTTCCAGGAATGCCCCTTTATCTATTGCACTATATGAAGCTGAGCAGGCTGGTTTGGTCAATCTTTATGTGCGCATTGATGAGCGTGGAGCCGCATTTTTTGCACTTGGATTAAGTAAAGCCTCAGATAATTATGCCGCCGTGATCTGCACCAGTGGAACAGCCGCCGCAAACTTGCACCCTGCGGCACTTGAGGCATATCACTCTGACAACAAGTTGTTGGTAATTACTGCTGATCGTCCCGCTCACCTCCGCAGATCCGGGTCTAACCAGACGACGTTGCAAGTTGGCTTGCTTGAACCGATTAAAACCATAGATATCTCTGCAACTATCTCTGTCGCAGATCACTTAACCACTGGACCACTTCATTTCAATGTGCAATTTGATGAGCCGTTACTTTCAGATGATCGCAGTGATTGGTTAGCTGGACTTACACCGCACGCCCCTGTTTACGTTCGGGAGTTCTCTCCTCAGAAGTTTTCTCCAAAACCCCGAGGTGTAGTAATCGTTGGACATGATCGGGCAGGAATCGATGCCTCTGCGATCTCGCATTTCGCGCGAAGCGCAGGTTGGCCACTGTTAGCTGAAGATCCACTCTCATTTCCCGATGCCATTGCGCATGCCGCGCTCTTTCTGAGCGATCTTGATATTCGCGCTTCATTGCAACCAGATCAGATCGTCGTGATAGGCCGCGCTACTCTTTCGCGGAGCATAAATGCCCTTATTAAAGAGTGTGCAGTTGTAGTTGTAGTGGATCCGCGTGCGAGCACTATCGATACGGCAAGGACAGCAACCCAGATCTTCGACTCTCTTCCTGATATTCAGGCCACGCCAGATCCAGATTGGCAGGAAAAGTGGCGTCAGGTCGCGACGGATGCTCGCCAATCCTTGAGCTTAGGTTGGTCGGAGCAGAAGGCGCTGGCGTTAATTAGTGCGGGTATTCCCAGCGATGCAGCTCTCTTTGTGGGAAGTAGTCGTCCCGTGCGCGATATCGAAGCTTTTGCATCTCCCCGCGACCGAGTTCACACCTTCGCTAATCGTGGTCTTGCGGGTATTGATGGAAATATCTCGTGCGCCTTTGGAATAGCAGAGAAATTTGAGCGGTCATACGCAATTTTGGGTGACCTCACATTTCTCCACGATATATCTGCGCTGGTTAATCCAAGCTCCGCAAACCTGACCGTCTTTGTCGTAGATAACAACGGTGGAGGGATCTTTAGCACTCTTCCTCAGGCCGGGGTAGAAGGCTTTGAGAAGATCTTTGGAACTCCTCACAATTTAGATATAGAGAAGGTAATTCGAGGCTTTGGCGTGATGGTGACCAAGGTGAAGAGCGAATCAGATTTGCTCCACTCACTCAACCATCAACAGCAAGGACTCAACTTTGTTGTTGTAGAAGTCCCAGACCGCGCTACGAATGCGGCGCAATTGAAAGATGTAACTCAGAGTCTGCTTAAGGCGCTTCGAATGGGAAGCAATTTAGCCTGACTCTCAGCTAACTCTTGATCAGCGCTAGAGCCGGCGACAATTCCACAACCTGCAAAGACTCTAATTGATTTTTGATCAGGAGAGATCTGACCGCAACGTAATGCAATACCCATCTCGCCATCACCGTGAGCATCAATCCAACCCACTGGTCCTGCGTAACGACCCCGGTTCATGGCTTCAAGTTCTGTAATCACATTTCGCGCATCTTCTGTAGGAGTTCCGCATACAGCGGCAGAAGGGTGAAGTGCCGCAATTAATTTGAAGATATCAACTTTCGATGCAGTGTCATTTATAACTCCAGTGACATCTGTAGCTAAGTGCATGACGTTAGGCAGGTGTAATACAAAAGGGGCATCTGGAACGTTTGTTGATGAGGCAAAAGGTTCAAGGGCCTGCGCCACTGAGCGAACTGCGTACTCATGTTCCTCTAAATCTTTGGAAGATTTTGCTAAAGATCCTGCCAGAGCGAAGTCGCGTTCTTCATTACCAGTGCGACGGATAGTTCCAGCCAGAACTCTCGATGTCACAAGAGACTTGCTTAACCGAACCAGCAACTCTGGGGTTGCGCCAACTAAATTGTCGACCAAGAACAACCAGGTTGAGGGATATTCGGTCTCCAAAGATTGAATAAGCGCAGCGGGATCAATCTCCTGATCTGCATGCGCAACTAGATCACGAGCAAGAACCACCTTTTCTAGTTCTCCTGCCTTAATGCGCGAAACTGAATCTTCTACCGCGCGAGACCACTCGCTATCCGAGAGCGCTCCTTGCTCCCAGGTGAGTTGGATCTCCTTCTTTTCGATAACGCGTTTAAAGAGTTCGGGCTGTTCCGGACCGATCCATGTGATCCATGATTTTCCGTTTTTTTGTACAACAACGATCTCTGGAATTGTTAATAACGAAGGTTGATCCTCATCAAATGAAAATGAGGCAAAGAGAATTGGACCGGTTCCAACGCCGTGCACATTATTTTTAATCTCGAGTTGCGAGAGTTCGTTCTGCCACCAAGCAGAACTTTCGGCAAAGCGCTTCTTTCCCTGGACTACATGGCTCTTATATGTTCCAAAGGCGATGAAGCCATCAGATCCGCGAATCCAACTTGCGCTGATAGGAAGGTGGGTTGAGATCTCACTTAACCGAGGATGATCTCCCAGCAACTCCGTGGTGATTCGTACAGCCATAGGCTTAAGTTAAGTCCCTTTATCGTTTAGGAACAAAACGCCAGAGCGTTGGCATTGCGGTGCTAGCGATAGCGATCTTGATCACTTCGCCCAAGATAAATGGAGTGAGGCCAGCTTTAAAGGTGACCGTCCATGAGGCGTGAATTGAATGATGTAACCAGAAGAGACCGGCGGTGAAAATAACGAGATCTCCCAAAATCATTGTAGGAACAACAGTCGCAATCTTTTGATCCCATTTGCGACCCGCAAGAAATCCAGTGAGAAGTGATGCAAGCAACATTCCAACGAGGTAACCACCGGTTGCTCCCGTGATGCGGGATAGGCCGTGTGCTCCCGCTGCGAAGACAGGTGCACCAATGAATCCAACGATTAAATAACTAGCAAAGGTGGTGAATCCAAGAGATGCGCCGTATGCGCTTCCAAGGAGTAGCGCTCCAAGGGTCTGACCAGTTACTGGCACTGGTGAGCCTGGTACTGGAATAGAGATCTGAGCCATCAGCGCGAGAAAGGCGGTTCCACCAATAACTAAAGCGATCTGTGTCGCGATGGTGCTTCGTGCAATAAGCGCGCCCCGCAGCGTTGCGGTTGAAGATATCGACATGTCTATCCCTTTCGAGCCTTCGCCAAAGCAGCCTTGGCGGGTTTGAAGTCCTCTTGAAGTTGTAAAGGGAGCGTACTACCGAAAGAATAAACCCGTGAGTAAGTCTGCAGATCTAAATAAGGAGCCCGAGGAAGTCGCCTCGATGTTCGATGGGGTCGCCAAGCGCTATGACTTCATGAACGATCTGCTGAGCCTGGGACAGACCAAGGCGTGGCGCAAGAAGGCCACTGCGATTATTGCCCCTCACAGTGGGATGAAGATCCTAGATATTGCGGCTGGTACCGGTTCATCGAGCCGACCGCTCGCCGATGCTGGAGCAGAGGTAATCCCGGCGGATTTTTCGCAGGGGATGCTGGACGCAGGCAAGAAGCGTCACCCCGATTTAAATTTCACTCTCGCTGATGCACTCAATCTTCCCTTCAAAGAGAATGAATTTGATGTTACGACAATCTCTTTTGGTCTTCGAAATACCAACGATGTCGCCAAGGCTTTGCAGGAGGCGCTTCGAGTTACCAAACCTGGTGGGCGACTCGTAGTTGTTGAGTTCTCGCATCCGACCAATAAATTTTTTCGCAATGTGTATATGAAATATCTGATGGGGTTGCTTCCTAAAGTTGCTCGCAAATTCTCTTCCAATCCCGATGCATATATCTACTTAGCGCAATCCATTCAAGCCTGGCCGGCTCAAGAACAGCTCGCAGAGAAGATCAAGGCGGCAGGCTGGGGAAGCGTCGCCTGGCAGAACTTCACCTTCGGAATCGTGGCAGTACATATCGCTTTCAAGGATGCGTAATTCAAAAATGGCATTTGGAATTCCTCACTTAGATGTAAAGCTCGAGCTATCTATCCGTTCAGATATGAAGCGAGTTGAGGAGTTATTGCGCCAACAGATCCAAGGCGATTACCCGCTTGTCATTGAGACATCGCGCCACCTTGTTGAGGCAGGTGGAAAACGTTTACGCCCCCTATTGGCTCTACTTGCAGCGCAATTTGGAGATCCAAAGCGTAAGGAGATCATTGAAGCTGCGGTTGTCTGCGAACTAACTCACTTAGCGACTTTGTATCACGATGATGTAATGGATGAAGCGCCACTGCGTCGCGGAGTCGAGAGCGCAAATGCGCGTTGGAACAATACCGTTGCGATTTTAACGGGGGATTATCTCTTCGCAAAAGCCTCAGATTTGTTAGCGGATCTAGGGCCCGAAGCAGTTCGCTTACAAGCGCGCACATTCGAACGTCTTGTAATCGGTCAAATAACCGAGACGCAAGGTTCTACCGCAGGTCTATCTATGTTGGATCACTATCTCAAGGTAGTTGCCGATAAGACTGGATCGCTGATTGCTACATCAGCCAGATTCGGTGCGATGCTCTCTGGTGCTCCTACTGAAGTTGTCGAAGCACTTACTCGCTTTGGTGAGAAGATCGGCGTGGTCTTCCAGTTGGCCGATGACGTGATTGATATTGCCTCAGAATCTAATGAGAGCGGAAAGACTCCAGGTACCGATCTCCGAGAAGGAGTTCCAACCTTGGTGACACTGTTTGTGCTTGAATCCAATGATCCAAGTGATGCCGCGCTCAAAGAGATTCTGAGTGCGCCCATTACAGATGAAGCGGTAGTCGCACAGACACTTAAGGAGCTTCGCACCCACCCAGCGATGCAGGCCTCACGAGATCTTCTCCATAAGTATGCAGATGAGGCTCAATTGGATCTCAATGGACTTCCTGATGGTGCGGCAAAGCGCGCGCTAATCGAGCTCTGCGAAACGATTATCACTAGAACTTCCTGATCTAACTAGGTCGTAGCCCAATGTAATGAGGGCGATCCAGACGATCAGAAATCCGATCCAACGTCCTGTTGTCATCGTTTCGTGACGTACTAAGACTCCAATGATGAACTGCACTGATGGCGTGATGTATTGGAGCAGACCGATAATCGTGAACTTCAAGCGATTTGTTGAGCCATTGAACATTAAGAGCGGTATCGCGGTCACGACTCCCGCCAAGATAAGCAAGATAGTGAGTCCTAGGTGATGCCCAAATTGTCCAGTGCCTTTATGGCCGAGCCAGATGAGATAACCGCCGTAGGGGATCAGGGAGAGAGTTGTCTCGATCGCTAAACCTTCCAGCGCTCCTAGCCCCAATTGCTTCTTTACTAATCCATAACTTCCCCAAGAGGTAGCCAGGGCGATTGCGATCCAAGGAGGTCTTCCATAATCAATGGCGAGCACGATTACTCCGAGGCTTGCGATCGCTACAGATATCCACTGCAATTTACGCATCTTCTCTTTGAGTAAGAAGACTCCAAAAGCGATGATGATCAGAGGATTGATGTAGTAACCGAGCGCACATTCAACAACGTGCCCATGATTAACTCCCCAGATGTAGACCAGCCAATTCACGGAGATAAGTAACGTCGAGGTAATTAGACGAAGAACAATCTTTCTATTTTTAAGTAGGGCAAAGGTGCTCTTTAGTTTGCCGGTATAGAGAAGTAATCCAACGCAGAATACAAAAGTCCAGACAGCACGATGAGCGACGATCTCAATCGAGTTGGCTGGTTCGAGTAGCGGCCAGTACAAAGGGAAGAGACCCCATGTGAGGTATGCAGATACTCCAAGCGTTAAACCGATTCTGTAACTCTTCATCTACCGCGCTATCTATAGTTTTGGAATTGGACTGAGAACTCCCATGGGTGGTCTTTAACAATTTGAATGGCGATCTGCAGATCATCGCGGCTCTTGCTGGAAACGCGGAGCTCTTCACCTTGGATCTGAGTCTTGAGGGACTTTGGTCCCTCATCACGCAAGAGTTTGGCGATCTTCTTGGCATCCTCAGTCTTGATTCCTTCTTTAAAAGAAGTGGATATCTTGTAAATCTTGCCGCTGAGTTGTGGTTCTCCTGCATCCAGATGCTTGAGTGATACTCCGCGCTTCACCAATTTATCCTTGAAAACTTCAAGGGCGGCTTTGGCTCTATCTTCGGTATCCGCCTCGATATTGTATTTATCGCCAGATTTCACAATTGAAGTTCCAGTGTTTTTAAAATCAAAACGTGTTGAGATCTCTCGGTCGGTGGAGTTGTATGCGTTATCGACTTCCATATGATCTACATTTGAGACGATATCGAAACTGGAATCAGCCATTTTGTGCCTCCTGCTTTTTGATGCTGGTACGAGATAAGAGAATATGCCCAACAAAGCCTATTACTAGCCCAAAGATGACCCCGACGTTCGCTCCCGCCCAGGTACCCGTCTTCCCGCCGATGAGATGCATGAAATAACCCTGCCAAGAGAGCCAGGAGGCCAGCGGGTTGGTGACAAAACCCCAACCAATTAAGGTTCCTACGATGATAAGAAGAATTGAGCGAAGGTTATAGACGCCATATCTCCCGCTTGGCTGGAAGAGTTCTGACTCCGCGTAATCAACCTTTCGCATCAAGATATCTGCCACAAATATCGCTGACCAAACTGCGATCGGTACTCCGAGTGTGATGAGGAAGCCTTGGAATGGTGTCGTGAAGTTTGGTGCGATCCAAACAAAATAGATAGTTCCAAGAAGCATGATTGTGGCATCAAGGGATGCGGCGACGTGTCGCTTTACCGGCAATCCAATTGAGACCAAGGTAATTCCAGAGGAGTACAAATCCAGAATTGCTCCGCCAACCAAACCTAAAATCGCAACGATGGCGAAGGGTATGAGATACCAGGTTGGCAAGATTGTTGTTAGGGCGCCAATTGGGTCAGCGCTGATTGCATTGCTTAAACTCTTAGAACTTCCTGCTAATAGAGCGCCATAAACAACCAGAATAATAGGGACTAGTGATGAACCAAAAACTGTCCAGAAAATAACCCCGCTACTAGAAGTCTTTCGAGGTAAATAACGTGAGTAATCAGCTGCAGAGTTCACCCAACCAAGACCGATTCCAGTTACTCCCAAAATCATTGCACCTACAAAGCCAGCTTTACTTCCGGCGTGGATTGATGAAACTGCATGCCAATTAACTTTATGAATTGTTAGCGCAATGTATCCAACGGTGAGGATGATTGTGGCGCTGGTAAGCCAACGCTGAATCTTCATGATGGTATGAAATCCAAGGACTCCACCAAAGACAGTTAAGCCAGCTGCGACAATAAATCCGAGGATGCCAGCGACATTGTGATTGACATGTCCAAGTCTGGCGAAGACCGTTTGTGCGGCCAAGGTTGCCAGTGAGACGAGCACCGTCTCCCATCCCACGAAGATGAGATACGACAGCAAGCCAGGAAGTACGTTTCCCTTTACGCCAAATGCAGCGCGAGAGAGAGTCATCGTTGGTGCATTTGATCGCTTACCGGCTAACGAGCTAACACCAACGAGCAAGAAAGATCCGACGGTGCCAATGATGGCGGCCCAGGTCGCCTGCCAGAAGGAGATACCGAAATCAAGGAAGAAGGCGCCATACGACAGGGCTAATAGTGAGACATTTCCTGCCGCCCAAGGCCAGAAGAGCGAACGGGCGGTTCCGTGGCGCTCGCTCTCAGAAATGAAGTTTGTGCCATGAGGCTCAATTGAATTCAGAATATTCACAGGTGCACTCTAACGGGAGCCGAACTGTGGAGGCACATTACAAGTGTGATACTTGCCTTTATAGTCAATTGATTATGGCTACCCGGCAGCAAGCCGAATAAATCGAGGAGGGCTTCAATTGCTCGAAGAAGAAGATCGCAAAGAGATTATTAAACTGCAAGAGGCAACTCACACCTCAGTCATCGCATTTGTACTTAGTTTATTTATTCCACTCATTGGTCTCATCCTTGGAATTAAGGCTAAGAGCGAGATTGATAAGTCGGAGCACACTAAGAGTGGATCAGCCTTCGCAGTTGCAGCAATTTGGATTGGTGCCATCGGAACTCTCGCTTGGGCTGCAATTCTCGCACTAGTTCTTTTGGTGGGAGTGGGTGTACATGGCCACGGCTTTGGCGATGGATTTGGCCATCGTGGAATCGGGATGCACCAACGTTTTGGTGGATTCGCCAATCAGCAGCAACCAGGAACTACAAATAATGGTCAAGGGATGATGCCTGGATACGGCTTTGGAAATGCAACTCCAAATAATTCAGCTCCATCGACTAATGGCTAAGCAGGAGTTTTAATCCGTTTAATATCTAAGAAGTGAGCGAGCAACCCGCTACCGATCAACGCGGTAGCGGGGAAGAGTAAAGCAGTAGGAAGTCCAAATAATCCAGCAAGGGTTGAGATAGAAAATCTTCCAATAAAAAATCCCGTGGATGCAATCACGGCTAATCTGGTGAGCGCTCTCGTAGTTGGAATTCCAGGAATACTTCCAGCGACCGAAACGTATGAAGGTGGCATTGGAGCAACACCAAATCCTAAGATGGCGTAGGCAACGCACATCACTACAAGTGCGGTGTAGTTATGACGACCTCGTTCAGCGTTGGCAATAAGAAGCCCCGTGAGGTAGCCACAACCACCCAAGAGTCCTCCAACGCGAATCACAAATGGAATTCCATATTTATCTATGAGTCTTCCGACAGAGAAGCGGCCTGCAATCTGCGCCAAGACGAAACAGGTGTAGCCCAAAGTGTTTACACCAATAGGAATGTGAAGATCTTCCTTAAGGTAAATGGAGGACCAGTCACCAACCGAGGTCTCAGCAATGGTTGCCAAGAATGATCCAATAGCCACCATCCAAATGAAATTCTTAATCTCAAGAGGGATGGGAAGGTGATGCGGAACCTCTGAGTTCTTGGCGATATCGTGTTTATCGGCCGAATATGGCAGTAGCGCCCGCGAGACCACGAGGCATCCAAAGAGTGCAATAAGAGAGTTGCCCAAAAGGTGCCAATCGACAGCAACATATTTTGCAATCGCACCTGCCGCAAAGGAGGCTGTGCAGGCACCGACAGACCATGAGCCATGGAAGGATGGCATGAGCGATCGACCGACGCTCTCTTGAATCATCGATCCCTGCGCATTGCAGGCGATATTCATAAGGGCGTAGCTAGAGCCAGCAGCAAAGGCGACCAAAGGTATCTCCCAGACTCGATTAACAAATCCATACGCGATCTGCGAACCTGCGATTCCGACCATAATGAGTTGAGCGGTTCTGCGTGTTCCTATCTTGCGACTGATTCGTGAACCAAAGAAATTTCCAAATATCGAACCGAGATTTCCCACCATGATGCAGTAGCCGAAGATTGCGTCAGATGTATGAGTTTGACCTTTGATCTCCGCAAAGCGCGCCGATGTAGCAGCGACAGCGACTCCCATAAAGAAAAATGTGGCTCGTAGACCCCATTTTGCACGTTGCACGCGTTCTGCAGTTGGGGCCGTCACAGATATAATTTAGTCCAATCGCTGGGCTTTACCGAGATATGCGCTAATTTTCTTGCATGGCTGAGATGATCTATTACTGCGGAACGATGGATAGCGGTAAATCCACACTTGCATTGCAGACTGCCCACAACAGAAAGAGTCGCGGACTCGAGGGGTTAATTCTCACTAATCGAGATCGCGGGGGTACTGGTGTAATCACAAGTCGCTTGGGCTTACAGTCGGCAGCTCATGAGGTAAGTCCAGATTTTGATATTTATGAGTATATAAAGAGTGAGCGAGCCTCGGGCCGCAAAATAGAGTACGTCATTTGCGATGAGACTCAATTTTTTGAACGCGAACATATTGAGCAGTTGGCTCGCGTCGTGGATGAGATGGGCATCGATGTATTTGCTTTTGGAATTCTCACAGATTTTCGAACCAAGTTGTTTCCCGGTTCTGAGCGACTGATTGAGTTAGCCGATCGCGTTCTTCCACTTCAAGTTGAAGCTCTCTGTTGGTGCGGAGCTCGGGCAACTCATAACGCTCGTGTAGCAAATGGAGTTATGGTGACCGAGGGCGATCAAATCTTGCCAGGTGATGTGGGAACACCGCAGACCATCGGATATGAGGTGCTCTGCCGTCGCCATCACATGCAGAAGGTGAACTCAGCCCGCTCTCACTAACTCTTTAGAAAGTGAACTGAGGCGAATCTTGCGAATATCTTGAGAAGAACCTCTTTCGCGTAGACGTACCAAATTCAGTTATTTAAAATTTCGGCATGGCCATCGCCGAAGAGCTTCCCGCGCAGAGAGTTAACTCCGACGCGCAATTTCGAGGCGATATTCAGGGATTGCGCGGTATTGCAGTTGGCCTGGTTCTTCTCTTTCATGCCTCAATTCCAGGCTTTAGGGGCGGATTTGTTGGAGTAGATATCTTCTTCGTTCTGAGCGGCTACCTGATCACGGGCAATCTGTTGCGCGAGGTAAAGACCAATGGCCGGATTAACTTCAAGGAGTTTTATGCCCGCCGCATAAGGCGACTTTTGCCAGCCTCATCCGTCGTATTACTAGCAACCTTGATCGCCGCGATTATCTGGTTCCCGCCGCTCTTAATGCCAGGTTTGGCAGTTGATCTCACGAGTGCGGGACTTTACGGCTCGAATATTGATTTTGCGGTTAGGGCAACTGATTACTTCGCCTCATCAGTAATTCCCTCGCCCGTTCTACATTTCTGGTCACTTGGAGTTGAAGAACAGTTCTATCTTTTCTGGCCACTTCTTATCTCACTGGTCACTTTTCGAAGGAAGAACCCGGCGCTAAAAATATTCCTGCTATCCCTTGCGGTGTTGATCTCCTCGTTCACCTTTGCAAATTGGTTGCTTGATCGGAATCAACCGTGGGGTTTCTTCTCCTTCCCAACTCGGGCATGGGAGTTGATTCTCGGTGCCTTGCTGGCGAGTGCGGCACAAGGCGTTGCGAAATTACCGCGAGCGATTGCAGCGCTCTCTGGAGCAGGGGGCCTGCTCATGGTTCTCTACTCTGGAATATCGCAGAGTAACCCGCTTAAATTTCCTGGAACTGCCGCACTTATTCCTACGATCGGTGCGCTCCTCATCATTATGGCTGGCACCTCTCGGACGCTCACTCTGCCCAGCAAAATTATCTCCACAAAGCCGCTGCAGTTATTAGGCAAGGTCAGTTACTCGCTTTATTTATGGCATTGGCCGGTGCTTGTGATTCCACAAGTGATTAGTGGAACGCATCTGCGGATTTTAGAGCGCATCGGTTTGGCAATGCTATCAATTCTCCTCGCTGCGATCACCGAGAAATATGTGGAGAGACCTTTTAGGAGAGGTTTTGTTATCTCTTTAAAACCTTTGCGCAACATTGCAATCGCAGGAGTCATTGCATCGCTTATCGCTGTCTTGGCCTTTGGAGCAGATTATGTTTCAACGAGTGAGTTACGCGGAAAAGGTTCAACTGAGAGCGCTGCCGATGAGCGAAACTTTATTGACTCACTAACTATTAAGCAGACTCCACTCAATGCCGCGCCAGTAAGACCTGCGACAGTAGATTTTCCAGTACCGGCAAACCTCCAGCCCAGCTTGTTAAATGCCATCCAAGATCGTCCGATCACTTATGCCGATCACTGCCACACGCAGGAGAACCTCAAACCATCAACAAAACCCTGTATTTATGGTGATACCACCTCCGATATAACTGTGGCGCTCTTTGGCGACAGTCATGCGCTCTCATGGTTTCCTGCACTCAATCAGGTGGCCAAGGAGAAGCATTGGAAATTGCTCTCGCTCACTATGTCCGCTTGTACTCCTGCTGACATACCTGCCTATAACCCCAGTACCGCCTCACTCATGAACAATTGTCCGATCTGGAGACAAGCCTCTATTCAAAGAATTATCAACGCACACCCATTCTTGATACTTGTTGCAGGTACATCGGGATTTGCAACCGCGATAAATGGCGTGGAGATAAAAGGTGCGCAACGGACCGCGATCTACACCGCGGGGATGAATAGAACCATTGCCAAGTTACAGACAAGTGGCGCCCAAGTAGTCATGATGTCCGATACCCCAGCCCAAGCCCAAGATCCTCTGGTCTGCTTATCCGCCCATCCCAAGAGCACCTGGGCTTGTGCTACACCTGCAGCTACCGCGATTTCCAGCGACTGGATCGCTGTTGAGCGCCAGATTGCCAAGACAAATGGCATCTCATTGATCGAACCCCAATTATGGGTTTGCCCCACTGACCCATGTCCAGTGGTCATAGGAAATCTCTTAACGTATTTTGATACAGGTCATATGACCGCCACATTTTCGCAAGCGCTAGCCGGTCGCTTAAAGACGGCTCTCGATGCCGCAATTTCGCAAGACGCCTAATTCTCTTAAAGCGGTATAGGCCGAGGAGACGGCATTAGGAATTGATGAATGTCCTGTAAGACATTGGTCTACGGTATGGGAGTGAAATCCGTTGACTCACATGTCTCTGAAGTCGAGCACGGTTATGTGGGGGAGAGTCCAATACGAACTCTGCTCTACCTTTTCGAAGAACAGAAAGTACGAGTTCTCATAGCATTTATATTCTTCTCGATAAAACACTCACCTTCTTGGGTAATTCCACTCCTCACCGCAAACATTATTGACATCATTACATCGCACAAGAGCACTTCAACTCTCCTCATCAACATAGCAATCTTGATCGTCGTGACACTGCAAAACTGGCCAGTGAACGTTTTGTATGTGAGATTTCAGAGTAGAGCGATCCGCGAAGTTGAAAATCGTCTGCGCTCTGCTCTCGTCGAACGAATGCAACAGCTCAGTATGGGCTTCTACCTAAGGACCAATGCCGGCGTATTGCAGACCAAAGTTGTACGAGACGTGGAAAACATTGAGCAAATGGTGCGCAACCTCTCTGATGGTGGCTTCACCGCCATCAATGGTGTCGTGGGAGCGGTATTGATCACTGCGATCAAGGTTCCTTTATTTTTACCCTTCTTCTTAGTCTTGGCACCCTTAATTGCGCTCTTTATCGCAAAATTGAGGCAGCGACTCAATTCCAGAAATGAAGAGTTCCGCGGCGAGATTGAGAATATGTCGGCGCGAGTTAACGAGATGACAACCTTGATGCCCATTACTCGAGCCCACGGCTTGGAGAAGAGCGCCCTACAGACCATGTACGACTCTTTCAGCAATGTGAAGAGCGCTGGTCTAAAGCTAGATATTTTCAATGCGAAATTTAATGCGCTTGCTTGGGTTACCTTTCAATTGGCTAACGTATCGTGTCTTGGAGTAGCGGCTTACTGTGCTCTCAAAGGCAAATTCGGAGTTACCACGGGTGATGTGGTTCTTTTAACTTCCTACTTCGGCCAACTCATCGGGTCGGTAATCTTGCTATCAAGTTTGATGCCGCAAATCTCTAAAGGATTCTCCTCAATACGTTCGCTAGGTGATGTACTTGAATCACCTGACATCGAAGCGAATTCAGGAAAGAAAAATATCGAAGAGGTAATCGGAATCGTTACCTTCGACAAGGTTAGTTATGCATATCCGCAGAGCGAGAGAAATGCGATCTCTGATTTAAGTTTAAGCGCCAAGCCAGGGGAGATGATTGCACTGGTTGGACCATCTGGGTCAGGCAAGTCAACACTCATCAACCTTGTTATTGGATTCCTACGTCCGCAGAGCGGTTCCATCTCAATCGATGGCCGAAATATGTCGGAATTCAATCTCAGCTCTTATCGGAAATATATCTCTGTAGTTCCGCAAGAGTCGGTGCTCTTTGAGGGTTCGGTGCGTGACAACATTACATACGGGCTAGGTTCCGTATCTGATCAACGAGTTGCTGATGCCTTGCGCGCTGCAAATGCTTGGGATTTTGTGATGGAGTTACCTGACGGAGTCAACACACTCGTTGGGGAGCGCGGTGCCAGAATTTCTGGAGGCCAGAAACAACGTTTGGCAATTGCAAGAGCCTTGATTAGAAATCCAAGGATCTTGATCTTGGATGAAGCCACCTCTGCACTTGATTCACAATCCGAAAAGGAGATTCAAATTGCTCTTGAGTCTCTAATGGTCAATAGAACAACATTTGTTGTTGCCCACCGTTTATCAACTGTTCAAAAGGCCGATCGAATACTGGTACTTGATCGCGGCATATTGGTTGATAGCGGAAGGCACGCGGAACTAGCTCATGCTGGTGGGCTCTATCAAAAACTTTATGAGGCACAAGTCTTTATCGATGAAAGAGGGGATCACTAATGCTGCTTGGCCAACCGCTGTCAGAGCTTGAGGTCTATCGACCGCCTCTGACCAAGAGGAGCGACTTTGATGAATTTTGGCGTGAGACTTTAGATAAGTACCTGCAGAGTGAACCTGTCGCTGAATTAACAAAAATAACATCCCCGATAACAGAGATAGATATCTTCGATGTGGTTGTCCCAGGATTCAATGACGATCCCATAAGAGGTTGGTTTCTTACGCCTCGTGAGTTACAAGAGGATCGCCCAGTAGCAGTTGTTTATGAGGGTTACGGGGGAGGACGCGGCAACTTTAATGAGTGGCTTTTCTGGGCCAATTGCGGTTACCCCACCCTTGTGATGGATACGCGAGGGCAGGGTGGAGGACACCGCAGAGGTGATACTCCTGATGGCTCCTATCCGCGAAGTTCATCGACTCCTGGTTTTATGACCATGGGAATCGAATCCAAGGAAGATTATTACTACCGCAGAGTCTTCTCGGATGCAGTTGCCTTTGTTCGCGCTGCCAAGAAATTGCCACACACTAATCCAAGGCGAATCGTCACTACCGGCGGAAGCCAAGGTGGGGGAATCGCTCTCGCAGCTGCATCGCTGGCACCTGAAGTCTTTGCCACGATGCCAGACGTGCCTTTCTTGTGTCATATCCATCGTGCCATCGAACTTACAGATGCATATCCCTACCAAGAGATCGTCAACTACTGTCGCATTCACCGTACGGACTCTGCTCGCGCCTTAGAAACTCTTACCTATTTTGATGTCATGAACCTTGTGACCTCTGCAAAGGCACATGCCCTTATTAGTCTTGGTATGCACGATCCCATCTGCCCGCCGGACACAATTTTTGCTATGCGAAATCACTATGCCGGACCCGTCACGACTCAGATTTGGGAATTCAATATGCATGAAGGTGGAGCCAGTGATCAAAATTTGTTGCAGGCAAAATGGCTCAATGAATTGATCGCCAAAGAAGGTAAGTAATGGCCCTCAATGGAGTGACCCACCTGGGATATGGATTTAACGCTCAATGGGCGTATTCCAGCTATACCGAGGAGGTGAAACCAGCAGATACCCGAATACTGGATTTCATGGCGAAATATGAATTTAATTTTCTGCGTTTGCCACTCGATTATCGGTATTGGTTACCGGAGATTGGTGGCGCCCAGAACGAGGCATTTTTAAAAGTTCTTGATCGCTATGTGCACGAGAGTGTTTCGCGCGGCATACATATTTCGATCAACCTCCATCGCGCACCGGGATATTGCATCAACGGCTGGGAGAAGGAGAGTACAAATTTGTGGGCGGATGAGATTGCCCAAGATGCTTTCTCAGAACTGTGGAGCACCTTGGCCAAGCGTTATCAGGGCAAGTACCCGAACCTTATGAGCTTTGATCTCGTCAATGAGCCTCCCGAGATTGGTCAACGTGGATTTACAAGGGATATTCATCAGAAGGTAATTCGCCGAATAGTGGGTGAAATACGTGCAATAGATCCCGATCGCCAAGTAGTCATTAATGGCTTGGCTGGTGGCCATCTGGCCATGCCTGAATTAGCCGATTTAGAGGTTGTTCATAGCGGCCGTGGATATCAACCCATGTTGGTTTCGCACTACAAGGCTGAATGGTGGTCAGGTTCGGTAGGGATGCCCACCCCAACTTATCCTTGCGAATACAGCGGCCAATGGTGGGATAGAGAGGCGCTCTGGGATTTTTATGCACCATGGCGCGAAGTTCAGGCATCAGGAAGACCCGTGCATATCGGTGAATTTGGCTGTTACCGCTATACCGATAATTCCGTGGCGCTAGCCTGGTTCAAGGATCTCTTCAGCATCTACAAGGAATCTGGTTGGGGTTATTCGCTGTGGGAGTTTGATGGCTCATTCGGAATTGCTAATCATGGTCGCCCGGGGACGGTCTATGAAAACTTCGAAGGACTCAATATTGATCGCGCTCTCTTAGATTTAATGTTGGAGAGCCGAGTTAATTAGTGAGCGTTTATTAAGCCCTAGGGTTTGGACTCTGATTGTGGGCAGGATTTCGTTCTGGCAGGTTACCAAGAACTTCATCGATTGCAGTGAGAGTTGCTGAATCGAGTTTTACGCCAGAGGCCTTTGCATTTTCTACAACTTGTTCCGGTCTACTAGCTCCCATTACTACCGCAGATACATTGGGATTGGCGAGAGCCCAGGCAAGTGCTAGTTGTGACATCGAGATATCGTGATCAGCGGCGATCGGCTTTAACTTTTCTACGGCAACTAATATCTCGTCACGTAACCAACCTGAAATCATCTCGCCACCTGACTTCTTATCGGTAGCGCGCGATCCTGCTGGCGGTTTTTTGCCTACCGAGTATTTTCCGGTGAGGACACCTTGAGCGATAGGTGAATATGCGATCTGGCCAATTCCCTCGCGCTCGCTGAGTGGAATGACTTCCTCTTCAATGACGCGCCAGAGCATTGAGTACTGTGCTTGGCTCGCAACAAAGTGGGTCCATCCACGCTCTTTCTGGATATCTAGCGCAGGTCCAATCTCACGAATGTTCCATTCCGAGAAACCGATGTAGTTGACCTTGCCTTGACGAACTAAATCTTCAAAGGCTTGTAGCGACTCTTCGACGGGAGTTTCGTGGTCGAATCGATGCATGAAGTAGAGATCGATGTGATCGGTGTTGAGTCGCTTAAGGGAGGCGTGAGCCGACTCCAGGATGTGCTTCCGCGAAAGGCCTCGATCATTCTTACCCTTGCCGGTTGGGAAATAGACCTTGGTAAATAGCTCGTAGGACTCGCGCTTGACGCCTTTGAGGGCCTTACCAAGGATCGCTTCGGCGCGAGTACCTGCGTAAGTGTCCGCGGTGTCAAAGGTGGTTATTCCCGCATCTAAGGCAGCATGAACGCACTTGGTGGCACCCTCAGCCTCGACCTGGGAACCGTGGGTGATCCAGTTACCGTAGGCGACCTCTGAGATGTACATGCCAGTGCTTCCAAGGCGTCTGAATTCCATGGCGCTATTTCACCGCTCCCGCTGAGAGTCCCTTGTAGATGAATTTCTGCAAGGTTAGAAAGACAACAATTGTTGGAACAATCACCAAGAGAGTTGCTGCGCAGATGACTTCCCAGTTTGCACTAAATGGACCGATAAAACGGTACAGCGAGGTTGAGACCGTACCAAGAGATGGGTAACGCCTATTTCATTGGACATCACACCATTAATTTTGATGGACTCCAATGTGCATGCGGCCGGTTGGGTTGCGTTGAAACATATGCAAGTGGACCCCGCATGGTCGCTATCGCCCAAGACCGCGGTTGGAATGGTGAATCGAGCTTCATTGCCTTAGCGGAATCTGCACGACAAGGTAACGCCACAGCGCTTCAAGTTATTGATGAAGGGGCTCGCGCATTGGCAATTGGAATAGTCAACTCAATTGGCTCCTTAGATATCAGAACCGTTGTTGTTGGTGGGGGAGTTTCTCAAGCTGGAGATGTTTACTGGAAACCTTTGCGCCATCACGTAGCCCATGAGGCTCGCTTCACAGATTTCATCTCCGATATTGATTTAAGACTTGCGCAGCTACAACGCGACGCGGGAATTGTTGGAGCAGCACTTGGAGTACTTGATGAGACTCCAGCTACATCTTTATTTCAAAACGCAAAGTAGTTCCTGAAAGGAAATCAATGCAGCTCGAAAAATCAGATCGACCATGGGGTAAATACGAGGTTTTGCAGGAGAGCGATACCCATAAGGTGAAGTGCATCTGGGTTGACCCAGGCAAGCGCCTCTCTTATCAAAGACATGCAAAGCGAGCTGAACACTGGTTTATTGTTCAAGGAACGGGTCAGATCACCATCAATGGTGAGATTAAGTCTGTAGCTCCAGGTTCTACTGTTGATTTCGGAATTGGTGTCCTGCACCGCATCGAGAACACCGGAAGCGAACAGATCATCTTTGTTGAAGTTCAAACCGGAACTTATTTTGGGGAAGATGATATTGAACGCATAGAAGATGACTTCGGTCGATGAACCAAATATCAGAAGTAGTCGATGGCTGGACTCTATCTTTAAATCCACGCCCGGATGCCTTTGCCTCATCTGCCGCAGTTGATGGTCACAATATCTGGCGTAATCAACAATCCATTTTAAGTCCCGTCGATTTACCCGCTTCAATTCCGGCAACGGTTCCTGGTTGCATCCATACAGATTTAATTACAGCTGGCCTCATTGCGGATATTTCTGTTGATGGCCGCGAAGAGGATCAGATGTGGATCTGGCGCACTGACTCGATTTATCGGACCACCGTGAAATCCACAGGATCTTCAAAGCATGCCCTATTGAAATTTCATGGACTCGACACCTTGGCGACTGTCTATGTAAATGATGTGGTGCGACTTAGCACAAAGAATATGCATCGCTCCTATGAACTCGATATCAGTTCTGAACTTGCCGCGGGCGATGTCCGTCTCGAAATTCACTTCAAAGCGCCTCTCACAGATGCCGAGGAGCAGGTGAAGGCGCTGGGTTTGTACCCTCGCCCATATGACATGCCATATAACTATCAACGAAAGATGGCGTGTAGTTATGGTTGGGATTGGGGTCCCATAACAATCTCTTCTGGCATTTGGAAGAAAGTTGAGTTGGTGCAATGGGAATCTGCTTATCTCTCCAGCGTCGCGGCTCTGCCCGCGGTTGTTAATGAGATTCCGCATCTACTAATCAAGCCGGTTGTTAAAGGAGACCTGGAGAGCCATCGGGTTCTCGTTCGCGTACTTGATGGTGAAACCGAGATCGCCGCTGAGAATTTTGATGCGGCCTTGAGTTCGTATGAGTTTGACCTCCCATCGGCAGAGCTCTGGCAACCACGCGGGCGTGGTGCTCAGCAGCTATATACCGTTGAGATCACCCTCCTTCACGGAGAGAACGTTCTTCAAAAGGAGAGCAAACAGATTGGATTTCGTACCGTTGAACTCGACACCTCTGCAATCGATTCCGCCGAATATCCCGATAAGCACCTCTTTGCTATCAAAGTAAATGGAAAGCGACTTTGGATCCGAGGAGCCAACTGGATTCCTGATGATCCTTTCCCAATGCGTGTTACCCGCGAAAGATACGAGCAGCGCATAAAAGATATGTTGGAAGTTAATATCAATGGAATTCGCGTCTGGGGCGGCGGGATCTACGAATCGGAAGACTTTTACAATTTCTGTGATCAACAAGGAATAGTGGTCTGGCAAGACTTTCTCTTCGCCTGTGCTGCCTACCCAGAGACTCCAGAGATGTTTGAGGAAGTCGCGTTGGAAGTAGAAGAGGCGGTCAGTCGACTCGAGAGCCATCCTTCGCTAGTTATTTGGTGCGGTGGTAACGAGTGCCTCGAAGGTTTCCAATATTGGGGTTGGCAAGATGATCTGGCAGGTCGCCCATGGGGCGAGACCTTCTATCGCCAAACAATTCCTACTGTTGTCGCACGTGTAGATGGTTCTCGGCCGTATATTCCAGGCTCACCATTCTCGAGTCACAGCGATGATGTGAAATCGTTCAAGTCAGGCACCAACCATATTTGGGATGTATGGAATGAATTGGGATATGAACGTTACGAGCAGTACACCCCTTCATTTGCTGCAGAATTTGGATTTAATGGTCCAGGCTCATGGTCGATGCTAACTCGCGCGATTCACAAGGAGAACCTCGACTCCAACGATGTTGATGTCGCGATCCATCAAAAAGCATTCGATGGCATGTCGAAGATTGCTGCAGGACTCGCACGAGAGTTTGCAACGCCACCAACACAAGGTGTGGCTTGGTACTTTGCAGCAGCGCTTGATCAAGCGCGTGCGGTTGAGATCGGATTAAAGCATTTCAGAAGCCTGTATGAAGTCTGCTCAGGTGCAATCTTGTGGCAGTTCAACGATATGTGGCCTGCTATCAGTTGGGCGGTTCTCGACTACACCGGGTATCGCAAACTTGCGTGGCATGCCATGAAGTCTGCCTATCAACCTCGCACAATTACGATCGGCCGAGTTGATCAGGGTGCGCAACTGACAATCATCAACGACACTCTGGAGAGATGGGAATCATCTGCCCGAGTCTCGCTCGTTGATGCAGCTGGCAAGATTGTTGATGCGACCACAATCCATTTCGCGTTGGAGGCCTTTGAGGTTTCAAGGAGTGCGCTGGTCGAAGTATTTCCGCAAATCGCAACCTTGGATTTTGAAGGCTTTCTCCATGTAGATGCCTTCGATGTTCGGGTTGCACGGAGAACTACATTGAATCCGGCTAAATCTGCTCCGAAACAGAATATTTCGTCTTCCGTTGAACGCGCTGGTAATTCGCTTAAAGTCACAGTTGTAGCTAATGAATATGTGCACGAACTTTCATTGCTCTCCGAGGTAATTGACTTAGGAACTCAAGTTGATACTCAACTGGTAAGCCTTCTACCTGGCGAGTCTCACACCTTCATAGTCACTGCACCAGACGATGTCTTGAATCGGATCGAGAGCCAACTTCCAGACATTCTTTGGTCGCATAACAGAGTGGTTGCGGGATAGTGTCTGATTTCCTCATAACTGACTACGGCGCCGTCGCCGATGGAGTAGCAAATAATGGCCCCGCGATCCAAAAGGCAATCGATGCCGCTTCTGCCGCTGGGGGAGGACGTGTTGTTGTTCCAGAGGGCACCTTTCTGAGCGGTTCATTTCAACTCAAAGCGAATATAGATTTTCACCTACAGGAGGGTGCCAGCATTCTCGCCTCTTCTAGGTATGAAGATTATTTGCCAGAGCATTCAATCGATGTAATTACGGCTGGCACGGTTAAGGAAGAGGTATTGCCGCGCAGAGCCTTTATTTCTGCATTTCAAGCTCATAATCTCCAAATCACAGGACCCGGTGTGATTAGTGGAAATGCCGATGAATTCATTCTTGAACGCGGCCAATATATTCACACCATGCGTGGACCGGTCGGTGGTCGATCGCAGTATCTAGAGCGTCCCTTCACCATCTTTATTATTGAGTCGCACGGAGTATCGCTCCGGGAATTCACTTTGAAAGATCCGGCATTCTGGGCTCTTCGCACCACCGGGTGTAACAATCTGATGATCGATGGAATTCAAATTCTTACCGATCTTATGGTTCCTAATGCGGATGGAATCGACATTGATCGCTGTCAAAATGTTCAGATTTTGAATTGCAAGTTGATTACGGCAGATGACTGCATCTCTCTTAAATCATGTGCTGGCACCGCTCAGTACGGCGTCGTCGAAAATATCTTAATTTCTAATACATATATGAAGTCAACATCAGGGGCCATCACTTTGGGAACCGAGGCATGTGGAGATATTCGAAATGTCCTTGTATCAGAATGCACCGTTGAAGATAGTCATCGCGGATTTGCAGTTCGACCTCGCGAAGGCGGCACCGTCTCCAATGTGCTCTTCTCAAATTGCGTAGTAACCACACGGGCGTTTAGCGAGATGTGGTGGGGGCACGGAGAGGCAATACACGTCACTGCATCTTCGTGGGATCACCCCGATGAGCCTCATCCTGGCAATCCAGAACGACTCCTCGAGGGCAAGGTTGATGGAGTTCGATTCGCAAATATCGAAGTGCACACTGAGGCAGCAGTCTTGGTTTGGGCAACTCGGCCAGAGTTGATTAAAAATGTGGAATTCGATCGGGTAAATATTTACATGGATCAGAGTTCGAAGTGGCCAGCTCGAATTGATCTGCGTCCAAATGGCGAAGTTGATTTCATCCGTGAACCACACTCTGCGATGACCTTGATAAACGCCGAATCAATTTTGATCAGCAACTCAAAAATCGTATGGTCCGATGCAACCAAGGCCAGATACAAATCGGCGCTACAAGTAGAGAATGTAAAGACTCTGGTCAAACATAATTTTCTCTTTGAAAACCCAGATCTGGTTTCCGTTGGTACCTCTCGTTAAATGAGGGCCATCAAGAGCCTTTTTAGCCTCTCGTAGCCTCGATTTTTCACCCCTACAAAATGGGGTAATCTACGCTCGCTGCTTCACAGATAGCCCTGGCGGGTTGCCCGAGCGGCCAATGGGAGGGGACTGTAAATCCCCCGGCTCTGCCTTCGAAGGTTCAAATCCTTCACCCGCC